>Ga0172368_10000131_pt1 | contig 98100 bp, 88 predicted proteins | sample Lak11m_FD_114540 | JGI IMG/M metagenome (GOLD analysis project Ga0172368, IMG submission 114540) | Freshwater microbial communities from Kabuno Bay, South-Kivu, Congo - kab_022012_11m | ecosystem: Environmental > Aquatic > Freshwater > Lake | place: Democratic Republic of the Congo: South-Kivu...
AGTGAACATGTGTCTAAAGATATTCCGATGTTCTTCTTTTTCATATTTTGGTTCTTTTACAAAAAGTATTAAGACAAAAGCAATCGCTAATGGGATAAATGTAACTAAAACCGGCAGCGATAAGGATATATTTGCCAAATAGCCGCCGATAATTGAACCTAAAGAGGCGCCTAATGGCCAAAGGGCATAATAAGTGCCGATCACTTTTTTGTAATATTGTTCTTTGCCTTCTTCTTTAAGAGTGTCATAAATTAAAGCACTATCCGTGCCGCTGGATAATCCTCGGGCAAAAGCGTTTAAAACAGCATACAAGACAAACATGGTCATACTGCCACCGATGTACAAAGAAGAGATGGCTACGATAACGAAAAAATATGATAAGGCACTGGACATTTTTCGTCCAAACAGGTCGGCGATGGCGCCGGTTGGCACTTCAAATAGAACTATGGCTATTGCTTCAATTGAGAAAATAAGAGCGACGTTAGTGACAGTGAATAGTTGCTTTTCAAAATACAACGCCAGGATCGGCAAAAAGAAAAGCATGCCACCAATTACCGAGGCAAAATACATTAGCGGTATGTTCCGCGATTTAATACCGAATTTCTTGAAAAACATAATTAAGCTAATTATACCAAAAAATCGCCTAAATTTGTAGACGATTTTCTGGTTATCTAATTCTCGGTATCTTTGCGACGCTACAGGGAATCGAACCCTGATTACAAGGATGAGAACCTTGCGTCCTAACCGTTAGACGATAGCGCCACGTGAATTACGAACAATTCGTAATTCCTAATTCGTAATTCTTAATTATTTACCCACTTCCCATCCTGCCGACACAATAACTCCCCCGCTTTCAGTGGTTCCGCCATTAATTCTTTTACTATCTTTTCCATTCGCACGCCTTGTGAACCTTTCACTAGCAATAAGTCGCCTTGCTCGATCCGGTCTTGCAAGAATCTACCAGCTGCGGGGGAATTGTCAAATGACCAGATGTGGTCGGTAGGCATGCCGGCGGCGGTGGCGGCATCGGCGATTAGTTTGGCGTTAACACCAACGGTCACTAGAAAGTCTATTTTTAAATCGGCCACATAACGGCCAACTTCACGATGGGCTCGTTCGGTATAGCCGCCTAATTCGAGCATATCCCCCAACACGGCAAACTTGTGTCGGTTGGGTGGTAGTTGTACTTGTTGTAATACGTCTAACGCTGCTATGGCCGGAATGGGCGACGAATTGTAAGTATCGTCGATTAACAAAGTGTATTTAATGCCATCGATTAAGTTCATTCGGCCGCGCGGCGGTTTGTATTGGCGTAAGTTTTCGGAAATACGGACGAGATTTAGGCCGCGCGCCACACCAACCGCAATCGCGGCTAAGGCTGAATTGACGGAGTGTTTGCCAACAACCGACGGTAAAAACACCGGCACGGTACTGCCCTGGTAAGAAACTTTAAAACTAACACCACGGATTGATTCTACCCCATCATGCTCCAATTGCTGACCGGAAACACGTTCTTGGTAGGCGCGCACGTCGGCGGTCTCGGCGAAGCCGTAAGTAATTTTTTTAGCCTTGACCTTGGCAGTATATTCTTCCACTAACGGTTGATCGGCATTGCAAATGATAATTCTATCTTTGCTTAAGCTATTAACCAGCGTTGATTCTTCTTTAGCCAACGCTTCGATACTGCCAAAAAATTCAATGTGGACCGGGGCGATGGCGGTGAGTACACCAATGTCACACGACACAAACTGAGTGAGATATTTAGTATCACCGGGGTGATCGGCGCCGAGTTCAAGCACCAGCAACTGCGGATAATTACTATCGCGTTTTAATAATAACCACATGGCCTTGCTAAATACGGCCAACCATTTGAAAGGATTACGCCCACCGGTTTCGGTACCAATAATGGTGAGTGGCACTCCCAGTTCGTTATTGTAACTTTTAGCGCTAGCGCGAGTGCGGAACTCCGACGATAGGACAATAAACATTGCCTCTTTAGCCGAGGTTTTACCAATACTGCCGGTTACCCCAATAACCTTGGGCCGGTATTTACGAATGATTCTTTTGGCGAACAAACCCAATATTTTCCGTAACAATGCTTTCATACAAAGTAAAAACAATAAAACACCCTTTAGTATAGTGGGTTTTAGTATAATGAGCAACCGAGCACTTGTAATTATGAACTATTTCTCTTCTTCTGTTACCCCGAGTGGCATCGAGGGGCCACGGCGGTATTCACGGACGATTATCCTATTGAACCAACGTTTGCTACACCTGTGGCCCCTCGATGCCACTCGGGGTGACAAGGATAGAAAAAATGACAAAAAAGGCACGAGGTGAAAGAAAACACCCCGCCGACAGTTGGTTAAGAGCGTTGTCCATATCGACCGTCGCCAGGCGAAATTGCATGCTGGTGCCGATCTCGAGCATCCGTGATTGAAACAACCGTGTCTGCTCAATTATCATGTGGCTAATCTCGCCGCTGACAGCGAGTTGCTGGCCAACAAGCACCTCGGTCTGTTGAAACAGTTCCGCTTCGGACAGCTTGCCAATGTAATCATCGATCAGGTTTTGCGCCCGATCACATACTTTGTTTGCGGCTGCCGCCCAATACTTAAGATCTTGCAGACCATCAAGGTTGTCGCTGAACGAGGCAGTTAGCCGATCAATCGCTTCTTGAAAGCGTTCCGGTGCGCCGTCGGCATGGAAACGTTGGCGACTTTCCAGCTCTTGCCGGATTTTTTTCACCAGCTCGCCCACACTTTCAGCTCGTTTTTGCAGCCGATCGTAAGGAGTGTCTTTGCCAAGGAACTTCTCGCGCTCGGCGTTGATTTTTGTTCGGAGATATTCCGAAACAATCCCGGCCAGCTTTCCTTTGGTTCGTAGTTGTGCACCTAACTTGGCATGGCGAAGTTTATGAAAGAAGCGTCTAATCACCACCATAGCCATCGCGCCACCAGAACCACAAACCGTTAAAGCTAAAGCTGATGATACTTCAAAAGCTTGGGTTGCCAAACCGATCAAGCCAATACCACCAGCCAACGTTCCGGCAACATAAGTCGTTGCCCAGAAAGAACGCCAAACTGCGTTAGTACTGATATGATTGTCGCCAAAAGTGACGCCGCAATGCGGACAGATCTCTATCAATTCTTTGTTTGGTGGCGAACAGATGTATTCGCTCTCTTTTTTGATCTTCCATTCAATGGCCGCCATTTCCAGCTCGGCGTACGAATCTGGAATAACAATAAAGCTTTTTGGCGGCTGGCGGAGTTTAGCAATCGCCGCGCGGATTGATGTTTTGCTACTCATCTATATACCTCCAGTTGTTTCTGTTTTTAGGGTTATTTTGTCAAAAAACGCTAATTTTGTAGTGCAGCATGTATTTGCTAGGTTATCAACATTTTGCCAACATTGATAAACCAACCAAACAATGCTAAGTTCGAGCTAATCTTGCCCTTTAACAACAGGAGTTAAACCATGAAAAAATTTTTGGTTGATTTTAAGCTGCTGGCCAGCAAGCTCGGCTTTGGCCGGGCGGTTGTTGTTTGTTTCGATTGGCTACCGGTGGGGTTTTTCGATGATTGCACCTTACTCGAGTGGGTAGACATCCACGATAATCTGGTAGCTCAAGAAGCTGACCCGTTAGCTATCGATCTGTCTTTTCGGCAGGTGTTCGATCTAACCATAAACGAAGGTTCTTTTACCGATATGGAAGAACTTCGTAAATATCTAGCCAAGCTGCGCGATAAAGAATCCGACCGCCGCGCCAATAAACAACCGGAAAAAATTGCTTGGCTAACAATAAAAATCAATCAGCTGACCAGTGCGATGCTTCAACGAGCAACGGACTTCGATCAGATTGCAGAGGCGTTTGGTTGCTGGATGGATCCGCAGATAAAAAAAGAATCTTATGGCCACGGTCTTGGAATTGAAAAGTTGATTAGTCTTGCTAAGACTTACGACCAAGCCGAGTATGCCTTACTCTTGACTGAAGACAAAGATCGCGACGCAAAAAACCAGCTACTGTCTAAAATGGAGTTAACTGCCACCACTCACGCCCAGTTTTTGAAAATCTACGAGTACAGCTTAAAGGTGGGTGACCATGACCTTACCGATCGCCAGCTCGTTTGGTTACTCACTTTGGCAGACCAAGAAACCGGCGGTAATAAAATAAAACACTGGGCGGAGATTGGTAAATTAATGCCAGCCGACGAACCCAAACTAGCCACGGTTAAAAAAGAACTGCTGGCGCGAGCTAGCAGCTTTACCGAACTAATCGAGGCCCTGGAAGTTGCTGTTCCTGGTTGGTGGGGTTTGCATAAAGACCATTTATCGCCTTTTGGCCAATGGTTAAAGTCGGCCATCGTAGAAAAGTTTCCAGGCGAGTTTGCCGCTTGGGAGCAAGAACAAATAAAGCGACAGAAAGAGCATAAAGAGTTCATGGACAACATGACCTAACACACAAAATGAACTACCGCTCTCCGATTAATCGGGGGCGGTTTTTTTGTTAGGGACTAGGATAAATAAAAGACCGCTTGGAGTAAACCCGGGCGGTTTTTGTATTAATCGTCAGCTTAGTAGTTTCTAGTCCCTGATCCCTAGTCCCTAATTCACCGGTGCATCCGGTTTAATATGATAATAGTTGATAATAAATTGCGCCAGTTCGCGAAAGACCGGGCCGGCGGTGCCGTCGGCAAAGCGCGCAGCAGTGGGATGATCGAGCCGCACTAGAATTACAAATTGCGGATCGGAAGCCGGGCCAAAGCCAATAAAAGTATGAATAAACTGGTTGCCATAACCACCTGCGCTCGCCACCTGGGCCGTACCGGTTTTACCGGCTAAATAGTAACCGGGGATGCCGGATTTTTTGGAGTGTCCGGCTTGGATTACCTGCACCAACATCCCCGAAACCATGCGGGCGGTGCGTTCTTCGATTACCCGCCGAATGCGTTCTGGTTTAGTGATAGTCTCTTTTCCCTCAGGAGTAATAATACGATCGATAATATACGGCCGCATTAACAAACCGCCGTTGGCGATAGCCGCATAGGCTGCCGCTAATTGAATTGGCGTGGTGGTAATACCTTGGCCAAACGAGGCGGTGGCGGCGTAGATTTCGCCACTGTTTTTTAACGAACTAATGTCGCCGGCTGCTTCACTGCTAATAGTAACGCCGGTGGACTGGCCAAAACCAAACTTTTCGACGTAATCTTTAAACACACCGGCACCAATTTGTCGCATGGCAAAAATCGCCCCGGTATTTAACGACTGCTCAAGCACACCCACCATCGTTTGCACGCCATAAGCGGAATCGTCGAAATTACGAATCGTGTCTGGGCCAATCACTACCGCGCCAGTATCTTCGTAAGTGGTCTCCGGCGTTACTTTGCCTTGGTCGATCGCCGCCGCCATGGTGATAGCTTTAAACACCGAGCCCGGTTCGTATGGATCGAACGTGGCGCGATTAATATAGACGTTGGCATTTGGTACTTGGTTGTAAGCGTTGGGGTCAAAATCCGGATTACTGCACAGCGCCAGAATGGCGCCGGTCTCTGGTTGCATAATCACCACTGCACCGCTGTCGGCATCGTATTCTACAACCGCTTCGTCTAATGTTCGACAGGCCACTTCTTGTAAATTACGATCGAGCGTTAACACAATATCATCGCCATGAACCGGTTCGGTAACAATGCGTTCCCCCACCCCAATTGGCCGGCCGGCGGCATCGCGCTCAGTCCGTGCAAAACCGTTTTCGCCTGCCAATTCTTTCTGCCAATAACCCTCGATACCGTACTGTCCTAAGAGCTCATCGCCAACCCAACCAACAAAGCCCAATGCATTACTACCTAATACTTCCATAGGATAATACCGCTGTTGTTCCGGTTCCCAGTGAACCCCGGGCAAAGCTAATACCGAGAGCTGATCGATTTTAGTTTGGGTAACTCGATGCACCAGCGGCTCATATGGGTCGTCTAACTTTGCTAATTGCTGCTCCATCCGACTCACCACGTCGGCCGGTAAATCTAGCACGTTGTTTAAATCGGCGGCAGTTTGTACTGGATCTACCACGGCATAAGTTTGTGCGTACACCACATAAAATTGCTGATTAGTAGCGATTGGTGACAATTCTTTAGTGCTAGTAAATGGCTGCCTGGTATCTGAGGCATAAATATCGCCGCGTTCGGCTATCAACACGCGCTGGACCTCGTGCTGTTGCGCTGCTAAACCGGCAAAAAAACTATGACGAATAATTTGTAAATAAAACAACCGGCCAATAACCACGGCCGCTAATACAATAATCGCCCACCGGAGCACCTGTAACCGCAACGGCGAAGCGGTGATATTTTTTGCCGACAAGTTGGTAATTCGACGACGAAACATACTGCCATATTATAGCACACACCCCATCCCGCTGAGTGGGATGGGGTGTGTGATTGGTTCTGTTTTTTACGACAGCTATTTCTTGGCAAAGCCTTCAATCGCCCGCAATACTTCTACCGGTACGGCAAAAACAATTGTATTGGAAGCGTCCGAACTAATATCGTTAATCGACTGTAAAGTGCGCAGATGCAACGCCCCCGGCGCCGCCGATAGCATATTGGCTGCTTTAGCCATATTGTCGGCCGCGATTACTTCGCCTTCGGATTGAATAATCACCGCCCGACGTTCTCGTTCCGCTTCGGCTTGTTTGGCGATAGTCCGCTTCATGTCTGGCGGGAGCTTGATATCTTTTAATTCAACGTTGTCTACTTCTAAACCCCATTTATCAACGGTGGCGTCGACAATCTCGCGAATGCGGTTAGAAATAACATCACGTTTAGACAGCAGCTCGTCGAGTGTAACTTCACCCACTACATTACGCATGGTGGTTTGCGCCAGCTGGGTGACGGCATAGTGGAAATTTTCCACTTCAATCACCGCTTTGGCCACATCGACTACGCGAAAGTAAATGACTGCATTAATTTCGCACGAAACGTTATCTTTGGTAACCGCCTCTTGGTCTGGTACATCGACCGCTTTGGTCCGCACGTCCACTTTCAACATTTGCTGAAAAACCGGAATTACAATTCGCCAGCCCGGCTGGACTGTTAAATGATAGCGGCCCATTAAAAATTTGACGCCGCGTTGGTATTGGTTCACCTGGCGGAGTGACCCTAAAATAATCAACCCGACCACGATGAGAATAAAGACTAGAAAATCCATAAGTTAGGGGCTAGGGATTAGGGATTAGAGCTTTCTATTTCTTATCACACTTACCGCACCAGCACCAGCTGCCGTCTTTTTTAGCCACAATACTCACCCCGAGCGCAATAATGGCAATTGGCCAAATAACGCTCCAGCTACCTTCGGGCAATAACCCCAGGTTTTGCAGGAGGAAAACCACCCCCAGCACAATTAAAAGTGCGCCAAAAAACATATCGGTTTAATTTAATAATAAAGTCGACTATGTATTGACAGCATTATAGCACTTTGGCTCGTTTTCGAACATTTCCTTTTATTTTTCTTCTAGCTTGACAAAAACCGCAATAATATGTTAAGTTTGACTGTCTGGGAAAACCCGGTCGCTTGTTATTTAAAAACTTAAATTATCCCGTTTCCAAGGAGAAACATCATGAAACGAATTGTTCTGTTTGCCTTGCTCATAGTTATGGCGACGGCAGCCATGTCTTTTGCCACCTGGCCCGACCCGGCGCCGTCGAGCGCTGACAAAAATGTTGTAGACCAACATCGCTACGACAAACCACTTCTGTACGGATTGTTTGTTGGCGCGTCAATGTTCCTGGTTGGATTTGTTGGTATGTGGGCTTTATCGACATTCCCAACGCCTAGCCGAATAGCAATGGGTTTAGTCATTAGCGGCAGCATACTGATACTCATGTCCATTATGGCAGCCATCTGCACTATTGTCGCTTCCTAAAACCGACAATAGACCAAAAAAGATCATTGAACATATTCAAACTCAAACGGAGGATCCTTCCCATGAAACGATTCGCTCTTTCCATCGTCATTGTCGCTCTGCTGCTGGTAAGTGCCACGGCCGCTTTGGCGGCTGATTCAATCAATCAAACAATCAATCCCTTGTATGTCGCATGGTTTGTTCTGTTGGCAATCTGCAGTGTCCCTTTAAGTATCGTTGTCGCGCGATTTACCAACAAGACCTTGGGGTATGTGGCCTTGATATCATTACTGGCTCTGTTTGCTATTTTCGCCCTTAGCAGTTGTGCCGCCAAGCAGCTCCCGCCGCCCAAAGAAACCATGACCGCGGTGACCGCGTTGCCGAAAGACTGCGACCCCAAGCGAGTCGACCCGCTCGAAAAGAATAAAGAGATCAAAGAAAAAGAGCTGGCCGCGGCCAACAAGCGTTTGGATTCCGAAACCGCGCGAGTCAATGCTGAAAATGGGCGGCTGCAGGAAGAAATTAACACTCAGCAAAAAGAGCTCAACGCTCTCGTGAACGGCCGGCCGGCGCAGCAGATAGACAAAAACACTTTCGAAGTCCTGAACAAAAAGGACATCGAAGACCACGCCATCAAAGAAAAGAAAGCCAACTACAGCATTTCGATTAAGGAGGCACAGATCGCCGCCAATCGTGTGCTCATCCGTAACTTGATCGCTCAGCGCGATTTAATCGTGCTCGAGGTTGAAAAGTTGACCAAGCAGCTCCAAGACGAGCTCGACTGTCTGTCTTCCCGCCTGGGGCAGAAAAAGCTCGACATGAACAACGTCGCCGGCGACGCCAGCAAGGCACCGCCCGTGGTGGTGGACGAACCGCCATCCGACGACAACTAAACAAGAACACACTATTCCCCCGTTGTTCCGCTATGCGGACGGCGGGGGATTTTTTTAGGGATCAGGGACTGGGGACTAGGCAGCTTTGAACACTCTAGTCCCTAGCCCCTAGTCCCTGATCCCTATTGACTAATCCCCGCCAGGGCGGTATACTCGCATTATATCGAATCTTGCTGCCCCACTTGGGCAGTTTTAAAAACCTCGTAATTTATGCCTAATAAGGTTACAACTTACTTGCGCGACTCGGTGGCCGAACTCAAAAAGGTCACCTGGCCCACCCGCACCGAAACCATTAACCACACCTTGTTGGTAGTGGGTATTAGCGTTGCCTTAGCAATTTTCTTAGGCGCGCTCGACTATCTCTTTACTATTGGTTTTGAATATTTAATCAATCGCTAAGCCGCGATTGATTAGCTTTTAATATCGTATGCCAAAACAAACACTCGACCTCGGCCGCCGTTGGTATGTTATTCACACCTACTCCGGTTACGAAGAAAACGTCGCCGATAACTTACGTCAACGTATTGCCTCGATGGGTATGGAAGACCGCATTTTCGGCGTGGTTATTCCAACCGAAAAGAAAATAAAAATTAAGAACGGCAAACGCCGCGTAATCGAAGAAAAGATTTTCCCTGGCTACGTGTTGGTTGATATGTTAGTGACCGATGATTCTTGGTACGTAGTACGCAACACGCCTAACGTAACCGGCTTTATCGGTTCGGGCACTACCCCCACCCCGGTCAGCGCCAAAGAAATGGAATCGCTCAAAAAGCGCATGGGCGTGGAACAGCCAACCTTTACTATCGATCTTACCATTGGCCAGCCGATTCGAATTATCGATGGGCCATTTAAGAACTTCGAAGGTAAAGTGGCCGCGATCGACGACACCCGCGGTAAGGTTAAAACACTGGTTTCCATGTTTGGCCGCGAAACTCCAGTGGAGCTTGACTTTTTACAGGTCCAGAAGATATAACAACAGTTACTTGTGGTTATAACCTTGCGCTTCTCAAGGTTATAAGCGCTAGTATCTATTCATATTTATTTTATGGCTAAGAAAATTAAGACAATCATTAAGCTCCAGATTCCTGGCGCCCAAGCTAACCCAGCCCCTCCGGTTGGCCCGGCTTTAGGTCAGCATGGGGTTAACATTGGCGAATTCTGCACGCGGTTCAACGAAGCCACCAAAGGCACGCCCGGTGACATTATCCCATGTGAAATTACCGTTTACGAAGACCGCACTTATACTTTCATTCTCAAAACTCCGCCGGCCGCCGAATTATTAAAGAAAGCCGCGGGCGTAGCAAAAGGCTCCGGTAAACCGTTAACCGAAAAAATCGGCTCGGTTACTATGGCCCAAGTGCGAGAAATTGCCACTAAGAAGATGGTTGACCTAAACACCACCGATCTGGACGCCGCTGCCCGCACTATTGCCGGCACCGCCCGCCAAATGGGTTTAGAAATTAAAGGTTAATATTATTATTCATGTGGGAGTCTCTGGGATATTTACGAGGGACGTTCGCACCACTTATACCAACTAACATATGCCTAAAGGCAAACGTTACGCGGCCGTAGCCGCCAAGATCGAAAAAAACAAAGTCTATAACTTAACCGAAGCGCTGGATTTTATTTTAACCAATAAGACCGAACGTTTTGACACCGCCGTGGAGCTGCACCTTAACTTAGGGATCGACCCGAAGAAAAGCGACCAGCAATTGCGCGGCACGATCGTGTTGCCTCATGGCACCGGTAAAAGCAAGCGCATCGCCGCTTTTGTTGGCTCCGACAAAGAAGCCGACGCTAAAGCCGCTGGCGCAGATTTAATTGGCAGCGAAGAATTAATCGCCCAAATTAAACAAACTGAAAAGACCGACTTCGACCTAGCGGTGGCTACTCCAGATATGATGCCAAAGCTAGCCGCTATCGCCAAGATTCTTGGTACACGCGGTTTAATGCCATCACCAAAGAACGACACCGTTACCACCAACGTTAAAAAGGCGATCGAAGAATTAAAGAAAGGCAAAGTCACCTTTAAGAACGACACCACCGGTAACATTCACCAAGTGGTGGGTAAGCTCTCTTTTGGCAAAGACAATCTAACCGAAAACATTACCCTGTTTGTTGAAGCCATTAAGAAAGCCAAACCGGCCAGCTCCAAAGGCACGTATTTGAAGAGCATCACCCTTTGCACCGCCATGGGCCCGGGGTTGAAGATTACGCTGTAAAGAAAGTTTAAACTGAGATTGACAGCCACCCTCTTTTTCGGGGGTGGTTTTGTTTTAGGGATCAGGGACTAGGGGCTAGGGACTAGGCAGCTTTGAACACTCTAGTCCCTAATCCCTAGCCCCTAGTCCCTCGCCCGCTTGACAAAAAAACCCGGCCATGATACAAATACCTATTCACCTTGAACCTTGAAAAAACAACCAAATACAACAATTTTGGCCAATAAAGGAGAAGGTCATGGGACGTTATCCATTACTTCTACTGTGGATTTGTATCGCGATCGCTGCGTTATTTTTTATCGGCGTTGGCGTTACCGCGTATGGTTTTGGCGGCGATTCGTTTGGTGGTGGTAAGGCCACGCCAACCCCAACCCCCGCTCCGGCAGCCACCCAAACGCCAGTGCCGACTCCACCCTCGCTGCCGATAAGCTCATCGGGGGTAATTGGAGCAAACAACCAGCGGTGTGTTGACCGCGCCGGATATGTGGCTGGGTCTAAAAACTGCGTCGCCAAAGACACTAATTATCGCTGGTACTACGGTGGCACCGGCTTGAACATTGGTGATGTAGTTAAGAATGGCAGTTTTTCCAGTTCTACACCAGCACCAGCTAAAACCGAAACCTCGCCCACTCCCAAACCGGAACGTGAATTGCCGTACAGTATGTACAACGATAACACTGTACAAACCTGCGTTGACGACAACAATAAAGTTACAAATTCTGGTTTATGCGCCGCTTTAGGCGGGGTTGGTAAGTGGTATTATTACCCCTTACGCAAAGGTATAAAACCGTTCAAGCTGGGTGAAAAAGTAAAGGGCGGCGGTTTTGACGAACCAGCTGATTCTACACCCACACCCACACCAGCCGCCCCACCAACACCAGTAGTGGCCGATAACGAACTTGGCGCCGAAGGCGTTGCTTATGAGTTCACGAACCTAACCAAAAACAACCAGGTTCGAGCTTGCGTTGGTTTAAATACCGGCCAGGTTTATCGCCTCGATCTCTGCAAGCAAATTGCATCGACGGGATATCAGTGGTACTACTATATTCCAAGTGACGGGCGTATTATTAGAATCGGTGAAAAACCCGCGGGCGGTAGTTTCGACCCAGTGTCTTTTGCAGCTAGGGGCGAGCTGGCTTCCGGCCCCGAACCGGCCGTACCACCGTCGGCGGCCACGCCGGCTCCGGCCGAGCCAAGGCCAGATCTGTCATTGGCTAAGAAAAACGACGATAAACTCCGCCCGCTCACGCCAGACGACATTGAACTGGTGGGTAAATACGCGGCCGTAGCCGCCAAACCACTGGAAGAGATGACGCCAAAAGTATGGCAAGCCGCCGTACGGCATCAGTACGCCTTGGCGTTTAGCAAACCGATTTGGCCGCTGGCCTTGGCCGGCATCGCCTTTTGGTGGGTGTTCTTTATCAAGAGTCGCTGGCATATTCATGACGGCTGTGAAGATGAAGAACGATGGCTCTACCTGGCCTGCGTCTATATTGTGCCACCTGTGGTGACCCTCGTTTTTGGCACCATCGGCCTAGTGCGATTGTCAACCAGCATCGCGCGCCTGGTCGCGCCGGAATACTACGCGATCATGGATTTCGTACAGACTCTAGTCAAATAAATCACATATTTAAAACCCTCTGCGGAAACGCGGAGGGTTTTCTTATTTACTATTTACTAATCACGATTCACTAATTACTATTCACTGTTTAATCTCCACTTCCGGTTCTTGCTCAGCCACTAGCCGCCCGCGAATCATCATCTCGGTCGAGCGGGCATCGGCGCAATTGCCATGGCGATCGATCACAATAACACCGCCGAGGCCTTTCACTTTTTTTACCAAATATTCGATACCTTCTTTGGCCGCGGCCGTTGCATCGAGGTTTTTCATTAACACTAAATCGGCAATGTAGCGGGCTAATACTGTTCGTAAAAATTGTTCACCATAACCGGTACACGAAACGGCACAGCTGCCGTTATCGGCCCACACGCCGGCGCCAATCACCGGTGAATCCCCCACTCGACCGAACTGTTTATTGGTAATGCCACCGGTAGAAGTTGCCGCCGCCAAGTTGCTTTGGTTATCGCGAACAACCACACCAACGGTGCCAAACTTCTTTTCTTGTGCATCAGCGTGGTCTAACACTACCTTGGCTTGTTGTTTAGCCGCCTGCCACTGTTCTACTCGCTTAGGCGTAATAAAATATTGCGCCGGTTGCTGCGGCACTTTTTGCACCGCGGCGAATTGATTAACACCGGCGCCGGCCAGCATGACATGTTCGGTTTGCTCCATTACCAACCGCGCCAAGTGAATGGGGTTTTGTACGCCCTGCACGCCAATCACCGATCCGGCTTTTAGGTCACGGCCGTTCATAATGGCCGCGTCCATTTCCACCACACCGTCGGCGTTAAGCACCGCGCCACGGCCGGCGTTAAACAGCGGGTCGTCTTCGAGTAGTTGGCAACACGCCTCGGCCACGTCGAGCGCCGTGCCTCCGTTTTCTAACAGCAGGCCACCAGCGCGCAAAACACGCGTAATACTGGCGGTATACTGTGTAACTTGTTCGTCGGTGAGATTAGCCGCAAAACCGGCCCCGCCGTGGATCATGAGTGAATACATATTGATTAGTGGTTAGTGGTTAGTGGACAGTGGTCAGAAAAGTATCCTGTCCACTAACCACTATCTGCTACCCACTGTCTACTGAAAAAAGAATCCGACGGGGCACCAAACGGTACCCCATCGGAAATTGTGACTATTGACGAATCATTTATCCACCGAAACATTCGGTCCAGAAGCGATCGAACCGCTGGCGGTCGACGGTGGGATTGCAATACACTGCCATTACTTTGCGCTGCACGCTTTCGCCACATACGGCGGTTGGGTTGAACGACGGCGACAACACCACACCGGTATTGGTAGCCGGATCGAACCGATAGGTACCGAACAGTTCGGTCAGCCGCGCGGGCAGCTTATCTACCGGCACATCGCCCAGCTGAATTGGGCACTGGCAAGCGCTGTTGGCCGGAAACCCAGCCACATCGAGCGCGTTACGCACCGCATACGACACATCGTTGCCGTTCATGCGAGCGTTGCCATCGGCCACGAGCACGTACTGACCTTGGCGGTTTTGTACGAAATCGGTACCGAAGTAACCAACATAGCCGCTGTCGACTATTACTTGGTTTAAGGCTTGCAACGCCGGCGAGCCGAGCTCGGCCAAAAACTTCTGCTGCATTTTAGCGCTCCAGAAAGAAGCGCCGCAGTAGTCGGTACCAGTTTTGAGTACCTGGTCGGCCGCTTGGGCCACCACACAGTTGCCTTTGCTGTCGACGCGCAGAATCAAGCACGGCGAAAAGTACTCAGCTGCATCGCACGGATTGCTTTTGTTCGGTTGGCGCGCGGCCACCGGTTCGAGCAATTGCAAGCCTTGGATCGGTGCGCCGGCCAACATTTGGCGACGAACTGTCGCCAGCACTGCCAGCAATTGATCGCCGGTATCGCTACCAACAACCAAACGAGCAATGTTGGCTTCGAGCCCATTACCGCTAGCGCCGCCAACGGCTTTCACAAAGTATTCCACCTTTGGCTTAATCCGCCCTTCGGCGACGATTTTACCGGTGGTAATAGCGTCGATCAACGCCGCTGCTCGCTGTTCAGCCGGTTGCGCTATAATCTGCTCAAGCACCGGCAACGGTATAGCATCGATCAAAACGGCGTCGGGTAAGTGCAGCGGCTCAAGCGGAGTAAAGTCGAACGCGTCGATATGACAACCATGCACTCGTTCCACCTGCGCCCACGATTTGCGAGCAATCGCTTTTTGCAACATCCGCCAATAAGCGTTTTTGTTGTTGAGCGCGATTGTCGCTGTTTGCAGTTCAGGACGATTGAGCAAGGCCGCGATCCGGCTGTCGTTGCGGTCTGGGCCGATTACCCAGCCGGCGTTAAGGAGCAAGACTAACTGCTCGGTGGTGATGCCGGTTGGCGCGGAGAGTGGATCGACAGCAGCAGCCGGTGGCGGTACAACCAACCAATCGAAGTTACTGCCGACCACGCGCGCTCGCTGATAGTACGGCTCGTTGAACTGGTGCAATGCCGCCAGTTCGTTTGTGATGGCACAAAAGAGTGCCGGCGGAAGTTCAGTCGCTGCCACCACCACTTTTTTGGCGGCGGATTGCGGCACGAACATGGCCATAAAGGCGCCCAAGTCGTATTCCTTGAACAAGCGTCGCCTTACTGGCACGGCCAGTTCGGCAAACATTTCCCAGCTGCCCAAACAGAGCAAGTGACTGGCCACACCATCGGTGCGGCGACTAACAAACACGCGTCGTGATCGGGGTTCAATGGCGCAATATGGTGCGTTCAGCACCGCGTTCGGCACTGAACCATCGGTACACGGCAGCTCGACTAATCCGGCGAGCATCGGGGTGAGGGGGTCGGCGGTCATGTTTTCCTCCTGGTTGATAAATGACCATTAATTTGCCAAAGAGCGAATAGCTTGTCGGGTGGCGCCCGACGGCGGTTCGGCCAACTTTCAGTGTTAACCACGCTGCCGTCGCGCACCACATATTTTACAAAAAAGCCCGCCATTTTAGGTGCGGGTTACTTGCAACGCTGATGCTTTGTTATCTACTTAGATATTCTATGCATGAGCAAAAACGCAAACAACCCGACCACTAAAATAGCGGTGGCTCCATAATTTGATCATGGTTGGTTGTTGCGAAATTCGTTTCATATAGTTCCCTTTTACCGTAACGGTTATCTTTAATCCTGTCAAACTTAACAAAAAAATGGCTGTGTATAACTATGCTTAGCGCGGCGGTGGGCTATAGCGCTGGCGGCAATATTTAAACAACTGACCTTCGTTGTCGAAATGGGGCGGCTGGCGCAAGGTCGACTTAATCTTTTTGTTGTAAATCTCCAATGATAACGGCATTAAAGTGTACAAACCGCCTCCTTCGGCTACGGCGCGAGAAAAAGTAAAATACTCCGGTTTAGTTGACAGCACTTCGGCCACCGCAAAAGTAATGGTACGCAAGGTGTTAAACCAGCTGATAGTGTTACTGTCTTGATCCCAAATTATATCCATGGCCAGCCGCACGCTGCCGTCTTGCGGCGATTCAACATAATACAACCGCGGCGGAAACCGCACGGCTCCCGATGGGCGTTGAATGCTATCGACTACGCGTGGCTCTAATGGCATAATTTTTACAAAAATAAGCTGCTGCTGGCAAACATATTAATACCACAAAAACACCCTTTCTAACAAGTTGTTGCCTTAACGCCGGTCTGATACAATAACAGACACTATGACTTCTAAGCGCCATCAGTACCTAATTTGGGACGAGTGCTTTATGCAGATGGCGTTTTTGATTGCCCAACGCTCCAAAGACCCCTCCACTCAAGCCGGCGCGGTGATTGTAGACCAGCATAACGTGGTAATTGGCTTGGGCTACAACGGTTTTCCGCGCGGCTGTTCCGACGATGTGTTTCCTTGGGAACGCGAAGGCGCCTTTCTCGATACTAAATATCCGTATGTAGTGCATGGCGAAGAAAATGCCATTTACAACGCCAACAAAGCAGTAACCGGTTGCAAACTTTACTGCACGCTATTCCCCTGCAATGAATGTACTAAAACCATCATTCAGACCGGCATTGCCGAGGTGATTTATGCCACCGACAAGTATCACAACCAAGAAGCTTGGGCGGCCGCCCGAAAAATGCTCGACGCCGCCGGCGTGCGCACCCGGCAATATGTGCCAACCTATACCATGAAATTAGAACGAACCATTACTCAAAGTCCGGCCGAATATTCCCATGAATAAAATAATTTTAGGTTTTACCGGTGAAATAGCCAGCGGCAAAGGTACTGCCAGCGCTTATTTAGCCGCTAAATACGGCGCGCCAGCGTATCGGTTTTCCACCGTTTTGCGTGATATTTTAACGCGTCTGTCGTTACCAATTGACCGCGACTGTATGCAGCGGCTCTCCGGCGCGCTCCGCACTACCTTTGGTAGCGATGTGCTGTCGCACGTGATTGCCGCCGATGTAGCCAGCGATCCGGCAGCCATAATCGCGGTAGACGGTGTGCGACGCTTAGAAGATATTATCGGCTTAAAAAATATTCCCGGTTTTGTACTGGTAGCTATTACCACCGAGGAACAGCTCCGGTGGCAGCGCTTACGCCAGCGCGGTGAAAATGCCGACGACACCACCAAAACCTTAGAACAGTTTAAGTTAGACCAACAAGGCGAAGCCGAACAGCAAATCCGCACCGCTGTTGCCAAAGCAAACTACACTATTACCAACAACGGCACCCTGGCCGAACTTTACCAGCAAATTGACGCTTTATTGCAGACGCTCGGTTATGGAAATAAAAGTTAAAAAATTACATCTCGATGCTACTTTACCGACCTACGCTCATGCCAGTGACGCCGGAATGGATTTTTATGCCTTGTACGATGCCGTTATTCCGCCGCAGCAGCGCGTGGTAATGCCCACCGGCATTGCCATGGAGTTACCAACCGGTACGGTCTTACTTATTTGGGACAAAAGTGGTTTAGCCGCTAATGCTGGCATCACCACTCTGGGCGGGGTAGTCGACGCTGAGTATCGAGGTGAAATTAAAGTTACGCTTTACAACACCACGCCGGTCCCCTACACCGTTAAAGCCGGACACAAAATTGCGCAAGGATTATTGCAGCTAGTGAGCAGCGCCACTTTAGTTGAAGTTGACATATTAACTAACAGCGCTCGTGGCACCGGAGGGTTTGGTTCCACGGGTCAATAGACATTTGATTCACTATTCACGGCACTATGCGCGCGTATTTAGACATCGTGCGCCGGATTTTCGACACCGGCGAACGCAAAGCAAATCGCACCGGCGTGGACGCCCTCACCATCGCCGGCGCCATGTTCGAACACGACATGAGCCAGGGGTTCCCCTTGCTCACCACCAAAAAAGTTCCTTTGCGCTTGGTGGCCTCGGAACTGGAGTTCTTAATTAAAGGCTACACCGACAAGGCTTGGTTGCTGTCGCGCAACAATCATATTTGGGACGAATGGGCCAGCCCCACCAAGGCCCCTTATGGCCACGACACTGCCAGTAAGGCGCGCATGGCCGCCGAACGCGACCTGGGGCCAATTTATGGCTTCCAGTGGCGTCATTTTAACGCCACCTACACCGATTATACCGACCGCGCCGATGGTGCCGGTATCGACCAGCTCAAACGGTTGGTAGCCACACTTAAACGCGACCCGTCCGATCGGCGGATGATTATCTCGGCTTGGAACCCGTGTCAGTTGGGTGAAATGGCGCTGCCACCCTGTCACTATGGTTTTCAAGTCACGGTAGTAAACGGCGCCTTGAATTTGCTGTGGAACCAGCGCTCGGTCGATACCATGCTTGGCTTGCCGTTTAACATTGCCAGTTATGGCCTGCTGCTGCACTTGTTAGCCAAAGAAGCTAATCTGAAAGAAGGCAAGCTGGTTGGGTTTTTGGCCGACGTTCATGTTTATGTAAATCATATCGACGGCGCCCGTGAGCAGTTGGCGCGTGACTCGAGCACTTACGCTTTACCGACCATGGTGACCGATCCGTTCGCTTCGATTTTCGCTTGGAACTACGAAGATAGTAAACTAGAAAATTACCAAAGCTACCCGGCGATTAAATTCGATATCGCTGTCTAAAATAAAAACCAAACCTATGAAAGTCACTCTGCTGATGTGTATGACCGCCGATGGCAAAATTGCCAAGCATGCGGCCCATTTGGCTAATTGGACCAGCCACGAAGACAAACAGTTTTTTGTAGCTAAGACCAAAGCCGCCGGGGTGATTATTATGGGTTTAAACACGTTTAAGACTTTTCCAAAGGCATTGCCCGACCGCTTGAACGTAGTGCTGCATTTACCAACCGATACGCCGCCAACCCCGCCGGCCGACAACGTTGAGTTTACCTCCATGCCACCGGCTCAACTTTTAGCCTCGTTGGCTGCCCGTGGCTATACCGAGGTTATTCTTGGTGGCGGCTCCACGATTAATGGCTTGTTTTTAAGCCAAGGTTTGATCGACGAAATCTATCTCACTGTAGAACCAAAACTATTTGGCACCGGTCTAGACGTGTTCAGCCATGCCGACGTAGACATCAACTTAGAACTACTAGAAGTGAACAAGCTAAGTGACCAAACATTGCAGCTTCACTACCGTGTGAAAAAAATAACCTAGCCCCTAGTCCCTAGTCCCTAAAGTATGTCTAAAGGTGCTCTCATTGTTATCGACGGAACCGATGGCTCCGGTAAAGCTACACAGACAAAGCTGCTGGTTAATCGCTTGCGGACCGCCGGGTTCCCGGTGGAGACGATTGCTTTCCCGCAATATGGCCGACCGTCGGCCGGGCTGGTAGAAGCTTACTTGCACGGTGAATACGGCACGGTTAACGAGGTCGACGCCCGGATTGCGTCTATCTTTTATGCCGCCGACCGCTACGATGCCAGTTTCACCATTCGCAAATGGATAGCAGAGGGCAAGTTAGTAGTGATCGATCGCTACGTGAGCGCTAACATGGGCCACCAAGGTTCTAAGATTGCCGACCAAAACGAACGCGAAAAGTTCTTGGTTTGGTTGCGCGACTTGGAGTATGGCTTGTTTAAACTACCGCAACCTGATATTACCGTAATTTTACTAGTGCCATCAGCCGTGGCTCAAAAACTGGCCGCCGACCGCGATGGTGCCAAAACCGATATTCACCAATCCGACCCAGCTCACCTAGCCGCTGCCGAAGCCACTTACCGCTGGTTGATTAATCACGAGCCAAATTGCCACACTATTGAATGTGCCCCAAACGGTGAGCTGCTGTCACGCGAAGCTATTGCCGAGCTGCTATGGCGAACGGTGCAACCGCTATTAATTACGAATTAGGAATTAGGAATTACGAATTGTTTGTATTCATGGTTATTCTATACACCCCTCCTTGTTACTGTCCATCGAGGGCGGGGGTTAAGTGTCATTGCGAGGAGTCCCGCGAAGTCCCGCAGGACGAAGTGGGGCGACGAAGCAACCCCAGCTCATTATAAATGTCGTGAATAACGAAACAATCCATGGTTAATTGTATTTAACATGGGATTGGTTTATTTCGTTTGTGATGACAATACGGAGCTGGGGTTGTTTCGTCGGGCCGCTGCGAGCGGTCCCTCCTCGCAATGACGCTATTTTAAAAGCCCCCCCGATGCATCGGGGGGGCTTTTGTTGTGAAATTGTTTTCTTTACTTTTTGGGTAACGTCACCGCCTGAAAGGTGTGTACGCCCAGAACTTTGCCGTCGTCGCTGATTTCCGCTGGCACGACGACCACGCGCTGGCCGGCCTTGAGCTTGGCCCATTCGGCCTGGGCCTTGGCCAGGTTAGCGAGCGCCTCATTTTCGCCGAAGTCGCCGAGACCGGGGTTGGCCCTAGCTTCGGCTTGATGGTCGATCCATTGTTTCTTGGCCGACCCGGAGATCGGGTAGCTCGGGTCGTCGAAGAAATAGAGGTTTCCTTCGCTGTCGACCAAGACGGTTACGACAGTAAGAATACCTTCCGGCGCATCCTGCACCATGAACTCCTGCCTGTCACCGCCTTCGGTCTTGTACAGCACCTCGTACGCTCCGGGAGCCGCCTTTTTAGCCGCCAACTCACATTGCTGGTATCCTGCAATAGCATCACGGATAATCGTTTCGCGCTCATGCGTAAAAGCAACGAAGTTTTCCCCGAAAGCTGCGCCGCAGGCCTCTTTGGTGATTTTAAACATAGCATCCGCCGCCGGCGAATTATTGACCGTGAAGTTTGTTTTGCCAGCCACCATTGGGCCGGCGGCGGTGTCGCGGCCATTTTCGCACCCGATCGCGACCGCCATCATGGTCGCCGCGATGAACAGAAAAGAAACTGATATTTTTGCGAACACACTGTACAGCCTCATTTTTCACCTCCATTAGAAGATTTGGTTTCCTGATGATTCACGTCGAGGGTGTAAGTAACCCCCTCGCTGTCGGCAAGTATTACTTTGACGACTTTCAAAGTGCCTTCCGGCACAGTTGGTATCGGCGCCTCCACCTGTTGCGGCGCACCTTGCGCGTCGTAGATGGTAACCATCTTTTTCAGCGACTCCGTGGGGAGCTGTTCTTTGATTGCGTCGACGCAGGCCTTTTTGGCCACGGCATATGCCGAATCTGCCAAGTATGGCGAAAAATTACGAATCGGGTCTTTCCCCGAATCGGCATAGGCATTGCCGATAGCTGGTTTGCTGACGTTCGGTCCATGACGATCGTTGTTACAGCCGATGCCAGAGACCGCCACGCCGACGATCAAGCACCCAAGAAAACCCAGAAACCCCAGAATGAGATTTTGAATCTTGTTCATTTTTCACCTTCGTTATTGTTGATTTTGTTACTATTTCCTGCCACTCGCCGCCAGAACAAAGAGAATGACGACTAGGGGGATCATCGTCAATATGAAGTTAAACCCAAAGCTCAATCCCATTTCCAACTCCTTATGATATTATTTTGCTCTTTGTTATCTCTACGGGTTCGGCAGAGTAATAATAAGAATAATAATGATAACAATGAAAAACGCCTCCATTTGTTACCTCCATTTATGTTATGTTGTACTAATTCTTGTCAAAGTTCTAATTGTGAATATTAGCATATTTAACATGTTTTGTCAATAGATAGCTAAAATTACCTAAAAACATGCTATAATTGGGCAGTATTATTCCCCTTTCAACTTATGGCTACTTACCTCCCCACTATCGGCATGGAAATCCACTTTCATTTGAAAACAAAGTCAAAAATGTTTTGCGGTTGTGCTAACGAGTACTTTGCCGCGCCGAACAAGAACATTTGCCCGGTCTGTACCGGCCAACCCGGTGCATTACCGGTACCCAATCGCCAAGCGATCGAATGGACCGCGTTAGTGGGTTTAGCGCTTGGTTGCAAATTGGCGGACCAGTTTAGCTTTGAACGCAAAAACTATTTTTATCCCGATTTGCCAAAGGGTTACCAGATTACTTCTACCAGTCAACCGCCATGTATTGGTGGTAAGCTAAAAATTGGTGACCGCACTATTCGCATTAATCACATTCACCTAGAAGAAGATACCGGCAGCTTAAAACATACCGCCACCGGCACGTTGGTAGATCTTAATCGCGCCGGCGCGCCACTGGTGGAACTGGTGACAGAGGCGGATTTAACCAATGGTTGGGAAACCAAAACATTTTGTAGCGAATTGCAACAAGTACTGCGTTCGCTCAGCGTAGCCGATGCCGACATGGAAAAAGGCCAAATGCGCTGCGAAGTAAACATCTCGGTGCGGCCGGAAGGCCAAGAAAAATGGGGCACTAAGGCGGAAATTAAGAATTTGAATTCATTCCGCTCGGTGGAACGAGCGATAGACTACGAAATCAAACGCCAGAGTGAACTTTTAGACGCGGGTGAAAAAGTAATCCAAGAAACTCGCGGTTGGGACGAGCAAAACCAGCAGACCGTTAGCCAGCGAGTAAAAGAAGAAGCCCACGATTACCGCTATTTCCCCGAACCGGATATTCCGCCGCTAACGTTTGACCAGCATCATTACGATCAGTTGGCAGCTAAATTGCCGGAACTGCCCTCGGCCAAACGACAACGTTTTCAAGATGAATATAGTTTTACGGCCGAAGATGCCCGTGTGTTAACCGACTCCCCCGCTGTCGCTGAATTCACCGAACAAGCCCTATCAGAACTGCGCGAATGGATTAGCACGGCCGATAGTTCCGCCACCGCCGAAGAGTTATGGCAGCAACATCGGCCCAAACTAGCCAAACTTGTATCTAGTTGGTTAACGTCGGAATTGTTTAAATTGCTGTATGAAAAAAACCAGACGATTGACCAAGTTAATCTCACGCCGGAAAACTTTGCCGAGTTATTGACGATGATCTGGCAACATAAAATTAATTCCAGCGCCGGCCAAAAAGTTTTGCGGATTATGATAGAAACCGGCCGTGACCCTAGTGACATTGTGACCACCGAAAACTTAGCGCAGGTAGATGATGAAGGCGAACTAATTGCCGCCGTGCAGCGAGTTATTGCCGCTAATCCCACCCAAGTAGCCCAATACCGCGCCGGCAAAACCAACATTCTGCAATTTTTGATCGGCATGGTAATGAAAGAGACTAAAGGCAAAGCCAATCCGGAAACTGTGCATAAGTTATTACTCGCCGCGCTTGACTAGGCACTAGTATGCGAGCTACACTAGCTCGCGATGTCACACCCTCAATTCCAATTCACCGAACCGCAAATTATTTTGGACGTTAAATACCGCCCCCGTGGGCGGTATTTTTTATATTGCATTACTGTCATTGCGAGGAAGCCTGCCTTGAGCTTGCCGAAGGGAAGCAACCCCAGGTTAACTGCACCAATCCTGGAAATATTCAACTTATTCCATCAGACGCCAATCGGCGTCTGATTTTTTAATCACTAACATTTACGCCTATGCGTCCATCCGCCACGCTCGCCCAGTTCGAGTCACACATTTATAGCACCGCCCGCCGGCATTTATCCGAACGCGGTTACATTGAACTTTTTCCACCGCGGGTCGTTCGCGCCAGCGGCGCGTGTGAAAATATCGACACGCTCTTTACCGTTGCCGGTGCCGGCGACGACCACTGGTGGCGGTCAAATGACGACCAGCCATTACCGGCCTATCTAGCCCAAACCGGTCAGCTGTATCTAGAAGCCTTAGTACCAGAACTAGGCAAAACCTACTGCGTTGGCCAAAGTTTCCGGGCTGAGCCGGCCACCGACAATCGTCATTTGTCGGAATTCACTATGGTAGAAATTGAATTCGCCGGCGGGTTTGAACAACTACTGCACGAAATCCAAGAATATGTGAAAGCGCTGGCCGACAGCGTGGTATCGCATCGCGAAATAGCGATAAGTGATTGGGGGCTGGCTACAAACACGATTGAGCGACTGCGCGGCTTGGTGCGAACTTTCCCACGAGTGACTTACGACCAAGCGATCGACATGCTCAAAAATCAAGGCGAAAATATCAAATGGGGCGACGACATTAGTTCAAGTCAAGAACGGCAACTCGTGGCTACTTTTGGCGGTCAACCGCTGTTTATCACCCATTTCCCCGACCCAATGTGGCCGGAACATAAAAACTTAGAAGTAGAGAAATTCTTTAACATGTTACCAGATGCTAATACGCCCGGCCGGGTGTTGTCAGCTGATTTAATTCTCCCGTTTGCCGGTGAATCGGTGGGAGCAGCAGCCCGCGTTCATGACGCTGTCATAATGAAAGAACGCTTGGTCAATTCTAAAATGTTCAAACGACTGCTAGCCAAAGGTGGCAGCATCGACGACTTTGCCTGGTACTTAGAACGCGTCACAGAAAAATCAATCCCCCATGCCGGCTGCGGCTTTGGCATGGCCAGAATCTTACAATGGCTCCGTGGTGCTGACAGTGTTACCGACAGTGTCACCTTCCCCAGCAACCGGGCGAGGTTGATATAAAAAAATATTTTATTGTTTTGAGCCCTGCCTTGCCTTTTCGACCCACCCTCTTAATTCTGTCACCCCGAGCGAGTCCCCGCAGGGCGAGTCGAGGGGCCACGGCGATATTCACGGATGACTATAATATTGAACCAATGTTTGCTACACCCATGGCCCCTCGACGCGGCTCGGGGTGACAAAATAGGAGGAAAGACGAAAAAGGCACGGGATGACAAAAAAGAAGTATAAAACTAAAAACCCCGGCGATTTTGTTCGCCGGGATTAAGGTCGCATTAATTATTCAAGTATTGTTAAAAACGACAATTCAACTCCCCGCCCAGCCAAATAATCTTTGATTGCTGGCAGCATATAACGACTGCGCAATCCATGTGTTCCAGCCAGTTGAGTAATCTCTTCTATCGATAAGAACTTAATTTCCGGATGTTTAGCTGATGTGGTGATAGTGCCACCGATCATTCGCGACAAAAAACAAAAAACTGTGGTGTTTGTTTGTTCCGACGAAGCCGGCCGCTGATAAATACCAATCAATTTTATTGGTTCAATTTCTAGTCCCGTTTCTTCTTTTGCCTCTCGTTTGGCTCCGGCAATAATAGTTTCACCGAACTCTAACTTGCCGGCCGGTAAACTATACCGACCAGCTGCAATGGCCTTAGCTTCTTTAACAAACAAAAACTTGCCATTCTGTCCAATAATATTTGAGCAAGCAACCTGCACCACACCCATACATTAACAACTATTCCGATAAAGTTAGCGGTTGCTTCTTCTGCCAAAACGCTACGTAAAGAATTGGCAAAATACCAATAGTGTTAAAGATAAGCAATACGACGTACCAAGTGAGCTGGTTGTTCCGTGCTGCTTTCCACATCGCCACCGCCTTCCATACCATTTCCCAAAGCGCTAATAAAACAACTAATGGAATTAACCATGCTAGCCAGCTGTAATCGACTGGATTGCCTATTACCTGATCGGATATTAAATTGGTTGGCATATAAGCGATTATTTAGTAATTAAATTATAATCATTTTTTTATTTCTTTTAAGTGTTTTTTAAAAGATTCTACTTTATCTGGGGCGATATAAACATATTCTAAAATAGCATTAAAAAAATCATTCATAACTTCAGCATCTTTTTGAGTTAATTTGATATTTGGCTTATGTGCTCCGATACTACCTAGACTACGAATGCTTTCTGCCATTTGTGCAAGCAAAGAAGGTACCAAACCTACGTTTGCCATTTCTTTCACCTTTGCTTCTAAATTTTTCCCCTTAATTCCTTTATCTTTACACACAAGTTCGAGTGCGCCTCTAATTCTAACACAGAATGACTCTGGATCTAATTTAAATATATGTATTGCTTTATTATATGCATGTCTAATTTTTTCTGGAACAGCCATAGATAACTCTTTCGAGCATGGATACAAAACTGCCCCAAAAATATCCGCGTCCAAATCAAATACTTTATAAAGGGACATCTCTTCACATGACTCACATTGGACTAGTCGAAATTCAATTTGATTATTTACAGGACCAAAGCGACACCAATACAACATCTTCTGAGTAGTATGATTACCACAATGATTACAAACTCTTACTAGTTGAAGTAAACCATTTGGCCCATATTCCACTCGACTATCCATACTATAATTTTTTAATTACAATTTTTTCCGCTTGTTGATAAATATTAACCCAAGTAATATCCGTGTCTTTGCGCCACCAAGTTAGCTGCCGTTTGGCAAACTGCTGGATATCGCGCTCCAGCTGCTGCAGCATGGTGGCTAAATCTATTTGCCCGCGTAAAAATCGGCTAATCCAGCGATATTCTAAACCAAAACTGTCTAACTTCTTCCATGATACACCTGTTTTGTGCAATTGTTCAACTTCGGCCACCATCCCCTCTTTGGCAATTCGTTCCATTAATCGACGTTTAATACGACGATGCAGTTCATCGCACGGCACATCAATTCCAATCACACAGAACTGATACGGCGGGGCTTGTTTAGTGTCAGCTTCTGATTTAGTTTTACCACTGATTAAATATATTTCCACCGCTCGCTGCACTCGTCGGCGATTCTGCCGGTCGATCTTTTTATATGTCTGCGGATCGATCTCTTTCAGTTTAGTTAGAAGTTTTTTTAGCGACCATTTCTCCAGCCGCGCTCTAACTGCGATTAATTTTTTATTGTCTGATTGATTATTGAACTGATAGCCATAAACTACGGCGTTAATGTACAACCCAGTGCCGCCAACCATAATTGGTAACTTGCCACGGCTAATTATGTCTTTAATAGTTTTATAAGCATAGCGCTGATACGCTGCCACGGTGTACTGCGATTTTGGACTGACTAAATCAAGCCCATGAACTTTTACTTGTCCATAAGTGGCTTTATCTTTACCGGTGCCAATATCCATCCCGCGATAAACTTGCCGACTGTCGGCCGAAATTATTTCACCATTGAATTTTTTGGCTAGCTTTACCCCCCAAGCGGTTTTGCCGCCGGCAGTTGGGCCCAACAAAACTACCACCAATGGTGGCGGAGTTTGCCGTAATGACCGATGACGCGATATACTAACCATAGCTCTTGAGCGGAGCAAATTTGCAAATAGCCCCGATGGAAACGTCGGGGCGCTTTTTATCCCAACTTTTTTACATCACCGCGATATTTTTTTCGCGTGGCAATGTGGCTAATCTGCCCAGCCAGCGTACCGGTGGCTTTACTCACTTTGCGCCGGCGTTTATTGGTGCGGCGATCAGTCTTAGTAACATGAATCATAATACTTCTATCTTACGCCTGTACCACTCCACCGCGCAACACCCAACACAATGGTTCACTAATTTTGACCGCGACTACTTTGCCAACCCTGTCGGCAGTGCCAGCAAACTCCACTCGTTTCATTTCCCGCGAATTACCTGCGCAGACGCCATTCTTGTAGCTATCAACCAAGACAGAAACAGTCTTGTTTAAATAACGCTGATTTTTAGCCAACGTGATTTGCTCCATTAAATCGTGCAACATCCACCAACGACGCTTCTTTTCTTCTTGCGACACATTGTCGGCAAACTTGCGATCGGCCACGGTGCCGGCGCGGGTGGAATATTTGGCTGAATAGGCAATGTCGAACTGACAGCGTTTATACAGCTCGACCGTGTGTTGAAATTGCGCTTCGGTTTCGCCGGAAAAACCAACAATAATATCGGTCGCTAAAGCAATGTCTGGCTTGGTTTGATAAATACGATCGACTAATTTGGTATACGCTTCGGCCGTATATGGTCGATTCATCCGCCGCAATACCTCATCATCACCCGCCTGGACTGGCAGATGAAGAAAGTTAACCAGGACCGGTAATTTTAGCGCGTCAATTTGTTCGTCGGTAATGTTATTAGGATGCGGCGCGGTAAAAAATACTCGATCTAACCCGGCAACATTATTTATTTCCCACAACAAGGCCGCGAATGGGTCGGCGTATGGATTGGTTTTAGAAAACGACGAGCGGTTGGCTGGTTGATAAGAGTTCACCGTCTGACCCAATAAAATAATTTCTTTCCAACCCTTAGTAGCTAGTTGTTTTATTTCAGTTAACACTTGCTCGGCTGGTCGGCTCCATTCTCGGCCGCGGGTATATGGCACGGCACAGTAAGTACAAAACTTGTTACAACCGGTTGAAATTGGTACGTAGGCCGAAAATTGACTTTGGTATTGTGGCGTAGTCGTTAGATAGTCGTTTACTTCTGTTTGCAGTAAATTTGATGCCGCAGTTGTATCATTACCAAACCGTTCTTGAAGCGTTGTAACTAGTTGTTGCCATTCACCAATACCGATTACTAAATCGAATCGCTCAGCAAAAAATTGTTTGTCTTGCGGCAACACGCAACCAGTTAACACGGTTAACATTTTTTGATTATTGTGCTGTCGTTTTTGCCAACGTGTTAACGCATTATGAACCCGATCCATTGCTGTCTGTCGCACCGAACAAGCGTTTACTACCAACACCTCTGCTTCGGCTTCGGACGTTAAAACACCGCCCTGCTGCTGTAGCGCAGTTGCCAGACGTTCGCTGTCGCTTTTGTTCATTTGACAGCCCAAGGTGAGAATAAAGAATTTGAATGGCATAACTGTTCGCCAAGGATACAAACAGCCGCCAGTATAGTCAAGCATACTGGCGGCCAATAACTACCTTTATTAAACCGACTATTTGAATAGATTAGCTGTATCTTGCAGTGCTTCCGCCGCTGTTTGGTTAGCAATAACTTCTAGTTGTCGGTCTAAAATCGGCTGGTTAGCCAGCAGCTGCAAAGTCGCCGAATCGTATGGCGTGGCCAAAAAATTTTCCAGCACTTCTTTTTGTTCCGTTTCAGAAGACCGAGGGCTGCTAATTTTTTCTATCTCATCGGTTATTACTCGGGTGGCAACAGCGCGAACTTTTTCCATTTGTTCTTTTGGCACGACAGCGCTTACTCGTTGCAAAATATCACCGGAAATTAAACCCTCAAAGATACTGCCAGTACCGTTGCCAAAAGCCGCACCAAGCAAATGGCTCTCGCCATCGGCATAGCTGGTAATTGAACTAACCGTTGTGGCTAAATCATCAAACGATTGACTAATAGTCTTAGTTAGTGCCGCTTGTACTGCTGTATTATCAATCGATGACTGTTGACCCATTTGTTCTAACAGTTGCTGCTGGGAAATCTTTTGACCAGTTGTTTTTCTCAACAACATCTTGACTGTTTCCTGATCCTGAACCTGCGCCTGTAATTTTTGTAATTGCTGCTGTACACGCTGTTCTTGCTGCTGATATTTATCTAAACCTTTAGTAATTACGGCCTCCGTTTCAGTATCAATCGGCTGTGCAAAAAGCGCCTGCATATCAACCAGCCGTTGTTGCATTTGTAACTGTTCTAAATCGACTTGTTCAATTGGGTTATTCTCGAATTTTAATTGTAATGTCCGCCACCACTCTTTTACGGCATACAGCGGACTAGTCGGCAAAACAAGCGGCGATTTAACTGCTACCGGCATAACTGGTTGTATTGCCGCTACAACAAAAACTCCGCTGAATAACAGCACTGCAACGCCCAGACTAACGCTGATCGCGGCGATTGCTAATTTCATATTTAACCCGAGTAATAAAGTCGTCTTGGCTTAACTCTAACATATCTTTCTGCCCGCGCATACGCACGGCGAGCGCCTTGGATTCAATTTCTTTGTCGCCCACTACAATCACATACGGTATTTTACGCATCTCGGCGCCACGAATGCGCTTACCTAATGTTTCTCCGGCGTCGTCGATCTCGGCGCGCACGCCGGCTTCGCTTAACGCTTTAACTAACGCCTGGCAATGTTCTACGTGGCCAGCACCCACCGGCAACACTAATGCTTGTACTGGTGCTAACCACACCGGCCACACCCCGGCATAGTGCTCAATCAAAATCGCCATAAACCGTTCCGGCGAACCAACAATCGCTCGATGAATCATTACCGGGGTCTTTTCTTTGCCGTCGCTGTCAACATAAGTTAAGCCAAATCGCTGCGGCATAATAAAGTCGAGTTGAATGGTAGAGATTTGCCATTCTCGCCCCAAGGAATCGCACGAAACTAAGTCCATTTTTGGGCCATAAATAGCCGCCTCACCCACACCAACTTTGTATTCTATTTTTTGATCTTTAAGAATATCTTCTAATAACGCTTGCGATTTTTCCCAGGTAGCCGGTTCACCCAAATATTTTTCCGGATGAGCCGGATCCCACAACGACAACCGCACATAATATTTCATGTCGTAAGTGGCCATGGCTTGGTTAATAATTCCCAACACGGCCAAAAACTCATCTTTAATTTGATCTTCGCGACAGAAAGCATGGCCGTCGTCTTGGCAAAAACAGCGCAAGCGCGCCAAGCCGCTCAGTTCACCCGGTTTTTCGTCACGATATAAATTGGCAAAGTCGGCAATGCGAATTGGCAGATCTTTGTAACTACGCAACTGACTGGCATAGATCTGCGTATGTTGTGGGCAGTTCATCGGCTTTAGGTAGTATTCTTCGTCGGTATAATTTGACACCACTCGAAACATATCGTCGTGATATTTTTCGTAATGGCCAGACACTTTAAATAATTCAGCTCGATTCATGTTAGGTGTATGCACTTCACGATAACCGATTGACCGCTGCAGTTCGTTCGAATAATCAACAATCAACCGTCGCACTAACGCGCCATGGAAAGTATAAAGTGGCAACCCTGGGCCCACTAATTCGGAAAAAACAAACAGCCCTTGCTCTTTACCTAGCTTACGATGGTCACGCTTCTCCGCTTCGGCTCGCTGCGCCAAATATTCATTGAGTTCTTCTTTGGTAGCAAAAGCCACGCCATATATCCGCTGCAGCATTTTGTTTTTCTCATCACCGCGCCAATAAGCGCCGGCGATTTTGGTTAGCTTAAAAGCACTGGGGTTGATCTCTTTGGTGGATGCCACATGCGGACCGGCACAAAGATTATCAAACCAACCAGATTTGTAAAAACTGACCTGCTTTTCACCGGCGGCTTTTAGATCGTCAATAAAACCGGTTTTGTATGGGTCGTGTTGATAGAATTTGTAAGCGGTGGCGAAATCGACATCATGCTGTTCGAACTTGATGTTTTCTTTAATCAATTCTTTAATCCGTTTTTCTAATTTTGGCAGCAACTCCGGTGTAATTGATTCCGGTATGTCGTAGTCTTGGTAGAAACCATTTTCAATCGCCGGCCCCACGCCTAAGCCAACTTGCGGATACAGTTCTTGTACCGCCATGCTCATTAAGTGTGACAGCGAATGACGAACTAAATCGAGTGAGTTTTGATTGTCTGACATATTATAGGGACTAGGGATTAGGAAATTAGGGACTAGAGGCTAGGAGCTAGAAGCTAGGGCTTTTAAGGACTAGTCCCTAGCCCCTAATCCCTAGTCCCTAAATAAAAACCCCGTACCAATAGCCGCCAGCTCAAAAGAACTGATTGCCATTGGGACGAGGTTTTCCCCGCGGTTCCACCCAGATTCCCCGCTTAAGCGCGGGGCGCTTACAAATTGTCTGCCAATTTAGATGCCGGAAAACCGGTATGACTACTGCCGAGCGGCTGGTGACCGCTCCAATCATTGGCAATTATTATTTTAGCGCGGTTTTTTTACCGTGTCAATAATTTACTGTTGCACGCTAATATCGATATGGTCTAGCAATTGCGGTACTCGTTGTACCCAAAACGGAAAGAAATTAACATTAAATGATTGAATTGAATCTTGCCCTTTAAAATAAGCATCTAGCTCAGACTTGGTCATGCCTTTGATATTGTCTTTGTTAAACAAATTGCTGTTTAATCGTACCACCGAAGTACCCGGCGCATGCACGGTAATGGTGGCGGTTTTACCGGCAATATCTAACGCGGAAATGTCGTAAGTAATGCCTTCGTAGTCGGCGGTGAGCAATTGCCGATCTTCCGGCAAACTGGCTCGCAGTTTCTTTTCGGCCAAACGAATCAAACTTTCGCGGTCAAAAAATACTCCTTGCACAGTCGCTTTAGCTTTCATACTAAACCGTTCAGTTTGGTCACCCACGGCCGCCGAAGCTTGTTTGGTAGTTAGTGTAACATCAACCGACTTACCAATTTTACTATCAACACCTAATTCTTGCAGAGTTTGTTCTTCGAGCTGAGACAATAGTTCCGTTTCCGCCCGCGCTAGATCTTCGGCTGATACTACTGTCACCTGCCGGTCACCAATGGCAATAGCGGTAAGCGCTTCGGCGTAAATATCTTCTTGGAGTGGCAGCCACAGCCCAGGAATGGTAAATCTAGTGCCAGTGGCAAAACCTTCTGCTGGCAGTTGGCTGTCGGTATCGAGTGTAACATCTACATCGACAAAACCGTTTACCGGCACTTCAACTCGATCAACGATGCGCAGGATCACACCGCTATCGGCTTGGAGCCGAGTAGTAGCCACTAACGGTTGTGGTCGGCGATAGTTGTTATGAATACGCACCCGACCGACCGTATCGCTCGCCAATGCCTGACTGCCGGTAGACTTGAATTGTTTTTCACCCTCTACTTGCCGCGAGAAAAAAACTCCGTTAAGTTGATCGGCCGCTTGGCCGTCTTCGGTTTCGGTTACATTAACGGTAAAATCAACCGCCACCGGTTGCGGTTTAGGCACAATCGAAATAGTCGCCTTAACTAACGAAAAATAAAGCACCACCACAATTAGTATCCCCACTAAAACGGCAAAACTAATTACCACTTTGCGGTAAAGATGCAGCGGTGGCCCGGTTCGTTCCAATCGTTTTGGGGTGGCCGACTTAGCGGCCGTAGAAGCACGAGGCATAAAATACAAAAAGAAAAAACGTTCACGGCTGTATTATACCACTTTATAACGCCGCCGTCTACGCGATCACATTTTCGCCACCCACGATATCAGCCAGGGCTTGTGCCACGATCGGTTCCCAGTGAATCGAAAATACCGTGCTAATCCGCTGCCATTTACCATGTTGCGGCATCACTAGTGAAACTGGCCGATCACCCGGAGCGGTAATAACCACTTGTTTTAGCCGATCAATAATTGTGGGGGTGGGCGCGCTGGTAAAACGAATGGTGACGGCATTAGCTGGCGCGGGTGGAATGATAGCAGCTGGAGTTGCCGCCGCTGCTACTGGTGCGACAGCTGGCCGAGTGCTGTTATTTGAACCGTTAGTGTTGCCATTATTATCGCCGACTGGCCGCCGTCTTAGTTTAACAAAACCATGAAATTCATTTTTTATCTTGGCCAAAGTTTCACCGGTCACGACCATCGCCCGTTCTACTAACACTTTCATTTCACCGTCTTTGTCTGATATCCGGCCTTCGGCAATCACTAAACCATCATCAGTCCATACGTCGGCGGTTTGTTTCATGGTGCCGGGAAAAATAATTAACTCGGCATTGCCACTGCTGTCTTCTATCTTTACAAATAACATCGCATCACCCTTACGAGTAAACACTTTCTTTTTAGCGGTAATTACACCAGCCACGCGCACCGCATCGTGCCCCTGGCGCAACACTTCGGCTAGCTGATTACACGGTGCTACAATATCGCGCAATTCGGCGGCGAACTCTCGAAAAGGATGTTCGGTTAAATATAAACCCAAGTATTCTTTTTCCCACATGGCTTTTTCGCGACGGGAAACGGCGGGCACGCGGTCTAGTTTAAGTGATACTTGCGGCCCACCAACGCTACCGGAAAATAAACTGGTCTGGGCCGACAGCTGTTCGGCATGAACTTCTTTTACAAACCGCAAAATAATGTCGAGATTATAAATAACCGCGTTCCGCTCTATTAACGCATCGAGCGCGCCGGACTTAGCCAAACTTTCCAGTGCCTTGCGGTTTAAGTCTCTCGCCGGTAAACGCACCAAAAAGTTTTCAAAACTGGTAAACGGACCGTTTTTCTTTCGTTCGTGAATAACCGCCCTGGAAGTAGTTTCACCAAAGTTCTTAATTACCGACAGCCCAAACCGGATCCGCGGATTGGTTGTGCCTAAACTTTCCGCCACGGCCGTAAAAGTGGTGTAGCTTTCGTTTATATCGGGCGGCAACACTTTTATTCCCATTTTAGCGCAATCTTCTACAATCACTGTCACTTGGTCTAGATCGCCCTGCTCAGCCGTTAACAGTGCCGCCATAAACTCCGCCGGGTAGTTAGCTTTAAAATAGGCGGTTTGATAAGCCACCACCGCATAGCAAGCGGCGTGGGAACGATTAAAACCATACTGGGCGAACGGTTCAATAAATTGAAAAATTTGTTCGGCGGTCGACTGCGGTACGCCATTGGCGATACAACCGGTAATAAACTTTTCCCGCTGCTCCGCTAACAAGCTGGCGATTTTTTTACCCATGGCCTTACGCAACACATCAGCTTCGCCAAGGGTAAAACCAGCCACGTCCCGGGTAATGCGCAACACCTGTTCTTGATACACGGCGATGCCGTAGGTGTTCTGTAAAATCGGTTCAAGCTTGGGGTGAACATACGCTATTTCTTTTAAGCCATGCTTGCGCGCAATAAAATCTGGAATCAGTTCCATTGGGCCCGGCCGATACAATGCCACCATGGCAATAATATCTTCCAAACTATTAGGGCGCAATTGTTTAAGATAGCGCTTCATGCCAGCCGATTCGAGTTGAAATACACCGGTAGTTTCACCGCGTTGAAACAGCGCAAAAGTTTTAGCATCGTCGATCGGCAACGTATCTAGATCGATGCGGCGGCCGTGAATTTTTTCAATCGTTTCGATAGTATGTTCCAAGATAGTTAGGTTGCGCAAACCCAAAAAGTCCATTTTCAACAGCCCCAAGGTTTCCACCGGATAAAGCGAATATTGCGACACGATTGTTTCATCGCTACCGCTGGCATATTGCACCGGCGCGTATTCCGTTACCGGATCGGGGGTAATTAACACCCCGCAAGCATGTGTAGAAGTATGTCGCGCTAAGCCTTCCAAACTCTTAGCGGTATCGATTAAACCTTTAGCCTCGGGGTCGGTGTCGTAAAGTTTTTTTAATTCCGGCTCTTGCTCTAATGCTTCATCGAGCGAAGCCGAAGCGGGAATAAGTTTGGAAATGTGATCGCAATAAGCATAAGGTAAATCTAACACCCGGCCGACATCGCGAATGGCCGCCCGCGCCGCCATGGTTCCAAAAGTAATAATCTGCGCCACGTGGTCTTTACCGTATTTACTTTCCACGTAACGGATTACTTCGTCGCGCCGCCGATCGGCAAAGTCTAAATCGATATCGGGCATGGAAATACGTTCGGGGTTTAAAAAACGCTCGAATAGTAAATCGTATTTAATCGGATCAACATTAGTAATGTTGGTGAGATACGAAACAATTGAGCCGGCGGCGCTGCCACGACCCGGGCCTACTACTATCCCCTGTTGTTTAGCCCAGTTTACAAAATCTGCCACAATTAAAAAGTACGAAGCAAAACCGGTTTTTCTAATTACCGACAGCTCGTATTGCAGCCGTTCATTAACAACTGGCTCTGGATTATTACCGTATCGCCGCGGAATTCCCTGAGCACATAACTCCGCCAAATAATCTTCGGCCGATTTTCCACCCGGCACTTCGAACCGCGGCAATTTAATTTTGCCCAAACTCAATTGAAAATCAACCATGTCGGCAATTTTTTGCGTATTGGCCAATGCCTCCGGGCAATCCGGAAAAGCGGCCGCCATGGCTTCTTCGGTTCGAAAAGACAGATCGGCATTGAGTAGACAGAGCCGGTCTGGTTCGGCTTTTTTACGTTTAGTTTGTAAACACAGCAACACATCTTGCGCGTCGGCATCGGCCGGTTCTAAATAGTGCGTATCGCACGAAGCAATTAACGGCAGATTGAGCTTTTTAGCCCAGTGCTTTAACCCAGCGTTAACAATTTGCTGCTCACGCATGTTGGGTAGATGTTGCAGCTCTAAATAAAAATGATCGGGGCCAAACAGCGTGGCATAACGTGTAATCAGCTCGGCTGTTTTTCGCTCATCACCGGACAAAATTGCCTGAGGGATTTCGCCCTGTACGCACGCCGAGCAGGCGATTAACCCTTCGTGGTATCGTTCGAGCAGCTCCCAGTCGATCCGCGGTTTATAATAAAAGCCTTCTAAATTGGCCAACGAAGCCAATTTAATTAAGTTGTGATAACCCTGTTCGTTTTTGGCCAACAGAATTAAATGGTTGCGCAGTTCGTCAATTCGCGGCCGTTTGTTTAACCGACCGTTCGGCGCCACGTATGCCTCCATGCCAATAATCGGTTTAATCCCAGCCTTGGTGCACTGTTGATAAAACTCCACCGCGCCATACATGGCACCGTGGTCGGTTAAAGCTAAGGCGGTCATGCCAAGCGCTTTAGCTTTGGCCACTAAAGGCTGAATCCGCGACAGACCGTCGAGCAAACTATAGTGGGAGTGAACGTGGAGGTGAACAAAGCTCATACGGCGATCTAATTTAGCCGATACAAAAAAGGCACTCGAGGCAATGAAGCCCTGAAACGGTCCGTGATAGTTTCATTGTTTCACCGCTTTAAGTGCCCACTAACAATATTTCTTGGCCGATTATTTTTTACTTTTTTTACTTTTAGCTTCCGGTTCGGCACTGGCCCGACGTTTAATTACGTACTGCGCCAACTGGCCAACGCTTTCTACCAATAACATTAAGTGTGAGCCGGAATGTTCCAACTTACTTTTGGCCGAATCGACCAGAGCTTCGAATTTAACCAACGTTTGTCGAGCGCCCTTGGTTAAATCGTAGACCTGCTTGAGCAACATGGCTACATAGTAGATTACCCAGCACAAAAACACGGTTAGCCATAAAGCGCACAACGACAAGACAATATAGAGGACATCTTTTGATGTTTCCAGCATAGGCCAAGAAAATGAATTGGTTTTAGTTTTTTACTTGTTTATGACCGCCGAATAGCGCCTATCGCCGCCAGTTGAGTTTCGATTCGTTGCTCGGCGGCGGCAATTTCTTCGGTAGTGAGAGTGTGGTCGGACGCGCTATAAGTAACATGACAAGCCAAACTGCGCTGCCCTGCTTTGATTGTATCACCAACGTAAATATCGAACAACTCAATAGCGCTCACCAGTGGCGCGCCGGCGGTTTTAATGGTTTTTTTGATCTCGCCCCAGGTGACTGACGAATCTGCCACCATGGCAATATCCCGCACCGACGACGGAAACTTGGGCGCCAGTTGATAAGTTCGATTATCGCTCACCGCGGCGGCTAATAAATCAAAGTCTAGTTCAGCCATGCCAATTGGTTGGTCTACTCCACTAACTCGACCAACCGATCGTTTAAGTTCAGTTACTAGACCGGCAAAAGTACCGCGAATAAACAAACCGGTTGTTCGGCCCGGTTCGGCCCACAGCGGTAATGGGCTGGTGGGAGCGGCAAAATACCAATCGATATTAAGCCGGTCACAAATAAACTCTACTATGCCTTTAACGGCAAAAAACGGCTCAGCATTGCTGGGTGCGGTAATAGCCATGGTTAACCGATACCCCTGGTACGGCAGCATAACATCGCTGCTTAGCCCGCGCCGGTCGGTGCCCGGACGTTGTTGAAAAACCCGTGACAGTTCAAACACTCGCGCCGTGTTAGCAAACCGCAAACTGTCGCTAATATAGCTAACCATGGTGGGTACCAAAGTGCTGCGCAAGACCTCGTGATCGGTTGATAAAGTATTCTTTAATGCAATTAACTCTTCTGCCGGTAAACCAAATTGTGCCGCCAAATTACGGCTAATAAAAGTATAGCGTGACAGTTCGGTTAAACCTGGGGCACCGGCTAAAAGATTTTTAATTTGTCGTTCAATCTGTCGCGTGCGATTAGGTTGTGGCGGTTCAACGGCGATAGTTGGCAATACCGGCACGATTGTGTCGTACCCATGCACGCGCGCAATTTCTTCGATTACATCTTCGGCAATACTAACATCGCCAGTGGCTCGCCACGACGGCACGCGCACGGTTAGCACACCTTTTTTAGTTGCTTTAACACCAAAGCCGAGCCGAGTTAAAATACCCACCATCTCTTCGGCAACCATGGTAATACCAACCCGTCGATTAATTAGATCGACCGCGACAGTGACATCGATCGGTTTGGCCGGGGTGGCTGGTTCGTCTGCCACTCGACTAACTACTTTCGCTCCGGGAACTAGTTCTAAAGTTAACGCTACCGCTTTGCGAATTGCTAATTCGGCTAAGGCCGGGTCGAGCCCTTTTTCAAACCGACTGGAGGATTCGCTGCGCAAACCAAGTTTAATCGATGTGCGCCGAATGTTAGCGGCGGCAAAGGTAGCCGCTTCGAACAAAATTGATTTTGTGTTAGGTGCAATTTCACTATTTTGACCGCCCATCACCCCGGCTAAAGCCACCGCCCGTTTGCTGTCGCGGATTAATAACATTTGGTCATCGAGCGTGCGCACCACTCCATCGAGCGTGGTAAATTGTTCACCGGCTTTGGCTGGCTCGACTGTAATAGCACCGCCGGCAATTTCTTTCCAATCGAATGCATGCATCGGCTGGCCTAATTCCAACATGACATAGTTGGTAATGTCCACAATAACATTTATTGGCCGCATACCAACTGCCGTTAGCCGTTGAGCTAACCAGTCAGGTGATGGGCCAACTTTAATATTGTTTAACACCACGCCAAGATAACGCGGACACAGCTGCCGGTCGACCACGTTAACAGACAATTTTTGACTGTGACTGGCTTTGATTTTTGGCGCTTCATACGGCGTTAACGGTACTTGATACAGCGCCGCCAGTTCCCGCGCCAAGCCGTAGTGCCCCCACAAATCGGGCCGGTTGGTCATGGATTTATTATCGATTTCAATTATGGCATCGTTACGACCCAACGCTTCGGCTAATGGCGTGCCCGCCGCCGCCGGTAAAGCCGACAAATCGGCAATGTCACGCTCGCCACCCGGAAACATTTCTGCTAGTTCCAGTTCACTGCCAGCGCAGATCATGCCGTTACTGTCTTCACCGCGAATAGTAGCGGGTTTAAGTTCTACCCAATCCCCTTGCCCGTGCCAGCGCACTTTAGCCCCGACTTTAGCTAAGGCCACTTTCATGCCGACACGCAAATTAACGCCGCCGCACACCACTTTGTGCGAGGTGTGACTGTCGGCCACGGTAACTAAACTCAATTTATCGGCATTGGGGTGTTTAGCTAGCGCAGTGACCTCGCCGACGACAATCCCAGCCAGCGATTCAGTTTGCTGACTGATTCCTTCTACTTCAACCGTCGAGGCCGTTAAACGATTAGCTACATCGAGCGGCGTAAACGCTTTGGGGATCTCGACGAACTGGGTGAGCCATTTGTAAGAGACGAGCATATTGCAACCGTTAAAACTGATTCAAAAACCGCGCATCGCCTTGCAATAACAACCGAATGTCGTCGATGCCGTATTTCATCATTACTAAACGAGTGAGGCCAAAGCCGAAAGCAAAACCGCTGTATTCGTTGGGGTCGATGCCACCGGCGCGCAGCACCGACGGATGAACCAAGCCACAACCCATAAACTCCACCCAACCGGTTTGTTTGCACACCGGGCAGCCTTTACCTTCACACAAAGCACAGTTAAGGTCTACCTCAAAACCCGGTTCAACAAACGGAAAATACCCGGGCCGTAACCGTAGTTTAACATCGCGTTGAAATATCTCTTTTAGAAACGACCGAATCACCGCGGTCAGATTGGCAATGGAAATATCACGATCGATCAATAAGCCTTCCACTTGCGTAAAAGTAGTTTCGTGGCGAGCATCGGTGGCTTCAAAACGATAAACCCGGCCCGGAAACACCGCCCGCAACGGCGCGCCAAACGCGCGCATGGCACGAATCTGCATCGGCGAGGTGTGGGTGCGTAGTACCAACCGATTAGTTTGGTCGGGCGCCATTTCGTCGACAAAGAAAGTATCTTGCATGTCGCGCGCCGGGTGTGCTGCCGGCACGTTTAAACTTTCAAAATTAAAAAATTCCGATTCCAGTTCTGGCCCGTCGAGCACGCGAAAACCTAAACTGGAAAAAATATCTTCCAGCTGGTACTGCATTACCGACAACGGATGCAACCGACCTGCCGCCACCGGTTGGCCCGGTAAGGTAACGTCGATTGCTTCGGCTTGCTCGCTATTACCAAGTTCGACGCGACGTTTGGTAATAGCATCGGCGATCGCTTGCTTAACTTCGTTAGCCAAGCTGCCAAACGTTTGCCGCTCAACGGCGGTCATGTCTTTTAACTGTCGCAAAGAATTGGTCAGTTCGCTTTTACGCCCTAAATATTCCACTTCGATTGTTTGCAGCCCCTCGAGCTTTTGCGCCGCTGCCACCGCGGCTAAAGCGGCGGTCTTTATTTTAGTTAAAAAAGATTGGTCCATAATTAGCTAACTATTTTTTGCCACAAACCGCCGCCCCAATGGATAATATCGCGGTAAGTTACAAACAAAATCAACATCATTAACAAGGCAAAACCGATGTTATGCACCAGCGCTTCAATTTTGGCATTAACCGGTTGGCGCCGAATTTTTTCGATGATTAAAAACAAGATCCGACCGCCGTCGAGCGCCGGGAACGGCAAGATATTAATTACCGCTAGATTGATCGACAGCAACGCCATAAACTCGAGCAAATGCCCCCAGCCCATCCGCACCACTTCGCCGGTCATAACCGCAATTCCCACCGGCCCGGATACATCTACTCCCACCGGTGTACCGGTAAACAAATCGCGGATAATAGAAGCAAAGGTGGTGATAATCGACACTAAAATATTCCACGTCGCTACGACACCTTTAATTGGCGCGGCGTACCACGGATACGACACAATACCGGTGCGCGTTAAACCAAACCCGGCCACCACTCGGTTAAGCTCGGGCTGATAAACTGGCGTCACGTCGATATCAATCGATTCGTGGTTACGCACCACCGTGACGGTCATCGATTCATTGGCCGCTTCGGCAATATAATCTTGCAGTTCGCCTAACGTAAGAAAAGTAACGCCGTCGATATCGGTAATAATATCGCCAGCCACAAACCCGGCCTTGGCCGCCGGTGAATCGGCGGTCACTAAGGTAATCACTACTTGCGGATCGCGAATGTTAGCTAACGGCCCCAGCTCAGCGCGGCTGTCTGGCAAGGCTGTCGGCAGGCCAAAACCAAAACCAACTGAGAATATCACTATAGCTAATATCAGGTTCATGGTTACGCCGGCCACCAAAATAATCGCTCGTTGCCACGCCGGTTTGCTGGCAAAACTTTCCGGGTCGGTGCGGTCGGAGCCATCTTCACCTTTAATTTTTACAAAACCGCCGAGGGGAATCCAATTGAGTGAATATAACACGCCGCTTTTTTGACTGCGCCAACCGGCCGCACGCGGTGGAAAGCCAACGCCGAATTCTTCCACCCCCACACCGAATTTTCGCGCCGCCCAAAAATGGCCCAGTTCATGGACCAACACCAATACCGCCAAAACGGCGATAAAAATTAACAGGGTAAATAACATAAAGCAGCAACGATTCTACGCTTTAAAACTACATTGCTTCAACCACTCCCATTTGCCAGTTTATTTCTCGCCCCAACCAGCGGCGAGCCACTGTCTGCATGGGCGCAGTAATATCACTCGCAAAAAACTGCCCACTACCATTGCCGTTATGCGCGGCCGGCGGCAGTTGTGCTATTAACGCCGCCACCGTCGCTTCGGCTGGATCAACGAGCGTAATATGCTTCCCCAGTTTAGCGGAAATCACCCCTTTTAACAAGGGATAGTGCGTGCAGCCTAAAATTAGGGTATCAATATGGCTATCGGCCAATGGTTGCAAGTACCGACCAACAATCAGCTTTGTTTCCGGTTGGTTAATCCAGTCTTCTTCTACTAGCGACACTAACAAGGGACAGGCCGCCGCAAACACCGCCACTCGCGGGTCGGCCGCTTGCAATTGCCGCTGGTATACGCCACTACCGACCGTACCGCGCGTGCCGATTACGCCAATTCGTTTTGAGTTACTGACCTGTAGCGCCGCATTAACCGCCGGACTGATTACTTCAAATAGAGGGACTTTTGGATAAGTTTGACGAATAATCTCGGTGGCTTCGGCCGAGGCGGTGTTACAGCCGATCACAATCGCTTCCGCGCCGCGTGACAATAGAAACGCCGTATCTTCTAAAGCATATTTAACAATAGTTTGCGGGCTTTTGTTGCCATAAGGAGACCGCGCGGTGTCGCCAAAATAAAGAACGTCCGCCTGTGGTAACTGACGGAACAGCTCTCTTACGACGGTTAACCCGCCCACGCCGGAATCAAAAACGCCGATCATAGAGGTAGTATACAGGGACTAGGGACTAGGGACTAGGGGGGTAAAGTGTCATTGCGAGGAATGAATCCCACGGAGCCCCGCAGGGCGGAGTGGGATGAGCGACGAAGCAACCCCAGCTCATTTTAGCTACCATTAATAACTAAATAACCCCGGTTAATCGTATTTAACCTGGGATTGTTTTATTTCATTCACTATGACGATAAGGAGCTGGGATTGCTTCGTCGGGCTGACGCGAGCAAGCCCTCCTCGCAATGACAGGTATCTTTCTAGCCCCTAAAATAGAAAACCGGGCACCTTTTGGGTACCCGGTTGTTCGTGTGACTGAAAGAAAGAGCAATTACGCGCCGGTGGTGCCGTCCTTGGCACCGGCCTCGTCGGCGGGTTCGACGGCGACGGGCGGCTTGGCCGATGTGGCGGCGTTGAAATCCGCCACGGCCGCGCTCCGTCTGGCCTCGTATTCCGCGGTTACCCTCGCCGACTCCTCATCGGCGATGAGGTAGGCAACGGTGAGAGCCATCGCCCGTGTGAGGGTACGCACGTGGCAGCGCTTTTCCGGCTCATCCATGTTCTTTCCGAAAACATTCGGAAAAGTCGTGATGGCGCTGTTGAGCACTTGACCGAAGCTCATGCCGGATGCGTTGATCAGCATTTCGAGCTGGTCGTCCGCCATCGCCCCTTGGGAGAACCGAACGATCGGCTTGCCGCGTCGATCCGTCTCCTCAACTAACTTGCCGACGATTTCGTCGAGTTTGAAATCCAGGTACTTCCCGTCTTTTTTGTCGGCAGCCTCGCCGATTTCGGCGCGAAATCGTTCATACAACGCTTTCGCCTCATCGAAGTAGCTGGGCTTGCCGCCGTTGCTGTTGTTTTTGCCGTTACCGCCCTTGTTGTTCGAACCGCGAGTCTGCGTCATGGCTTACCTCCGTCGTGACGCGTTAAGTGTACTTGCCCCGCACCGTGCGGTTCATACCCACTCTTAATTAGTGGCTGAATGGTGGCGTATGGCCGACACCAAGCAAATAATCCCTAATGTTAGCATAAAACAAATATTTTGTCAATAGATGGGGAAAATAACCCACAAAAACAACAAAAAACGCCTATTTTAGGCGTTTTATATTCCTTGGCTTTACCGTCATTTCGAGGGCCGACCGTAGGGAGGCCCGTAGCAATCCCCTGTTTAATGCACCCAACCTGGGATTGCCACGCCACGCCTACGGAGTGGTCGCTCAGGATGACTAATCAAGAATCGGGCCCAGATGATGACAAGGGGAAAAACCACTTATGCCAACTTTTCTAGCAGTGCTCCCAAAAACCGATAGAACTTACCCACCGACGGAATGTTTAACTGTTCATCTGGCGAATGGGCGCCGGTCACCGTTGGGCCAAAAGAAATCATATCCATTTTCGTTAACCGGTCGCCTAAAATGCCGCACTCCAAACCGGCGTGAATGGCTTTTATTTCCGGCTCGGTGTTGAAAGTTTGCCGATAGACTTCGGTGGCGACCGCCAAAAGTTTTGACTTCGGGTTGGGCTGCCAGCCCGGGTAACCTTCGCTATGACTAACTTTAAAATTGTGTTTGGTAAATACTTTAACCACCTCGGCTACAATATCGGTTCGTGCCGCTTCGTGTGAACTGCGCTGGCTGGTGCCAATAACCAATTCTTGGTCGAAATAATCGATCGTGGCCAAGTTGGTTGATGTTTCCACCAAATCGGCAATGTCGGCACTCATTTTTACCACGCCATGCGGCAATGCCGCCAACACCGCCACGGCGTCGCGCTGCGCCTCGATCCCCCACACCGACGATGGCACCTCGCCGGCCAATGGCCTTAACACCACTTGGATGTCGCTGTCATGAATATGAAACTCTTTTACCGCTTGGTGATGCGCTTGGGCAATTATCGCTTGGGCGTCTATTTCCACACTCGGATCGAACAAGATCACCGCCGAAGCTTCGCGCGGAATGGCATTATGTTTGCTACCACCTTTCATATTAGCAATCCGATACGGTACTCGCTCCACCAACGCCGCCAATGCTTCGCCCAATATTTTTATGCTATTGGCCCGGCCGCGATGAATATCACAGCCGGAATGACCGCCGCGCAAGCCGGTGACGGTTAGTTCGTAAGCCGACCAATCGGCCGATACGTTTTCGTTTTCCAACTTTCGTTCGCCAATTGTTTCTTGACCGCCGGCACAACCAATATAGACATGGCCTTCTTCTTCCGAATCCAAATTAAGCAACAATCGGCCGGAAATAAGCTTAGCATCGAGCTGTTTGGCGCCGGTTAAGCCGGTTTCTTCGTCGATGGTAAATAACAATTCTAACGGCCCGTGAGTTACCGCCGGGTCGGCCGCCACCGCTAATGCCGCCGCGATACCAATACCGTTATCGGCGCCCAAGGTGGTACCAACCGCGCCGATCCAGTCACCTTCGCTGCGCAGTTCAATTGGATCGCGATCGGCCCGAGTTTGACTGTCTTGGTTTTGCTCGCAGACCATATCCAAATGAGCTTGCAACACTACGGTCGGTGATTTTTCACTGCCCGCGCTGGCGGGAACGGAAACAATAACATTGCCAGCCGTGTCGACAGTAGCCGGCCAGCCCTGTTCTTTGGCCACTTTTTGCACGTAGTTACGGATTCTTTCTTCGTGTTTGCTCGGGCGCGGAATACGTGTAATTTCGCCGAACCGCTGCCAGACCGCCGCCGGTTCTAAATTATTTAATATTTCCAACACGTTAGGCATAGGTAATAATTATGATTGTTGAATCAGCGCGATTAGTTCATCGCGTTTTTGTTCCATTAATTGTTGGTTTTTCGCTTCCACGTTCAGCCGCAACAATGGTTCGGTATGGGCCGCGCGCACGTTAAAGCGCCAATCCGCGTAGGCAATGCTAATGCCGTCGAGCGTGTCGAGCTGGCCGTCGGCATAGTTTGCCTTTAGTTTAGTCATGACCGCTTCGGCGTCTGGTACTTTAGTATTATATTCACCCGAAACAAAGAATCGGCTGGTATATGGCGACAGCAGTTCGGTAATCGACTGACCGGTGGCTGACAGCATTTCCAACATCATCAAAAACGGTAACATGCCGTTATCGGCGTACCAGTTGTTAGCAAAATAGTAATGGCCGCTCGATTCACCGCAGAACAGCGCTTGCTCTTTGCGCATACGGTCTTTAATAAAGGAATGACCGACTTCTACCTCCAAGGCTGTACCGCCATGTTCAGCCGCCGCCGCTTGGGCCGGATAAACATAACGTACATCGTACAAAAACTTAGCGCCGGGGTGCTGTTTTAAGAACCGTTCGATCAAAATTGCCGCTAAATAGCACGGTTCGTAGAAAGTGCCGGAGTTGTTACAGAAGAAAACGCGGTCACCATCGCCATCCCAGGCCACGCCAAAATCAGCTTGTTCTTGTTGAGTTAATTCAAGTAATTCAGCTCGATTCTCCGGCCGCAATGGATCGGGGCGGCCTTTGGGAAAGGTGCCGTCCGGTTCGTAGTTAAGTTTGACTATCTCGAGCGGTAGACCGGTAGTAGCGATTAAGCGGTCTAAAATCTGGCCGTTCATGCCAAAATTGGCGTTGGCGGCAATCTTTTTTGGCGTGATTTTAGATAGATCGACAAACGAAGTAATAAACGTCAGGTAGTCGCTCCAAATATCTTGGGTTTCGACCGTGCCATTTAAGCCAGGTGACGGCGGCGTATCGGCCAGCACCATGTCGCGCAGTTCCATTAAACCATTGCCTTTAAAAATTGGCTGAGCGTCTTTTACTGTTAACTTAATGCCGGCATAGCCCGGCGGGTTGTGCGAAGCCGAAGCGGTCATTCCCCCATCGTAGCCATAATGGCCAACAGCAAAATACAACATGTCAGTCGCCACCATGCCAATATCTTTCACGGTTACTCCAGATTCAGACAAGCCGCGAATGAGTGCTTGGCGTAATTCTGTGTCTGCTTCGCGCACATCTTGCCCCACTGCTACCACCTTTGGTTTGTAAGTGGCGGCATAAGCTAACGCCACGCGATAAGCGACTTCCGGCGTAAGCTGTTGCGGATAAAGCCCGCGAATATCGTATGAGCCAAAAATGGCTGAATCGAGTTGCATATAACGCTTGACAAAAAATCAAAATAGATTGACTAAATGGGCTATTTTTCTTATAATTTACGTAACTGCAGTATAGCACTGCTAATTCATTAATGCGAACCAATCTATGGACATCGTTGTGTATTTATTTATCGCGCTAGGGGTGGTGGTGATCGGTGGTGGACTGTGGCTAATTGCCGTCTACAATGGGCTAATTAAGCTCAAGCATCGCACCGACGAATCGTGGTCGGATATCGATGTTCAACTAAAACGCCGCTACGACTTAATCCCTAATTTAGTGGCGACAGTTAAAGGCTACGCCGCGCATGAACAAGCCACTTTAGAGAAAGTTATTCAAGCGCGCAACCAGGCCATGGCGGTGGCCGGTAAGGGTGCCGCCGTGTCGGCCGAAGCGGAAAACGCGCTCAGTCAAACTTTAAAATCGATCTTCGCTCTGTCCGAAAGTTATCCCGACCTTAAAGCCAACCAAAACTTTTTACAGTTACAAGACGAGCTGTCCGACACCGAAAATAAAATCCAAGCCGCCCGCCGGTTCTACAATGGCAACGCCCGCGACTTTAACATTAAGTTCGACACTTTCCCGGCCAACATGTTCGTGCAAATGATGGGCTTTGCTAAGAAAGACTATTTTGAAGTGGCCAACGCCGCCGAACAGCAAGTGGTTGGTGTGAAGTTCTAGTACCATGTACTCTCAAGTAGACAGCAACAAACGTCGCACCACGGTGCTGATTATACTCTTTATCGCCTTTGTTTTGGCTTTAGGCTGGTTGATTGGCTATGTTTATAACGACGGCCCGGCCGGCTTGGTATTGGCGGTTGGTGTTTCTTTAGTCATGACGCTAACGAGCTACTATCATGGTGACAAAATGGCATTGTGGACAGCGCAAGCTAAACCGGTAGTGAAAAATGACAACCCGTATCTATATCGAATCGTAGAAAATCTTTGCATCACCGCCGGACTACAAATGCCGAAAGTTTATTTAATCCCCGACCACAGCATTAACGCTTTCGCCACCGGCCGAGACCCAGGCCACGCTTCGATTGCGGTCACTGCCGGGGCAATTGCCAAACTGGCTAACGAAGAACTTGAGGGTGTAATCGCCCACGAGCTGTCGCATATTAAAAATTACGACATTAGACTGATGACGGTGGTGATTGTATTGGTGGGAGCAATCTCATTGCTCGCCGACTGGTTTTTGCGTGGCCGCTTTCTCCGCTCGTCTAACAACGATCGCGGTGGTAATGGCGTATTAATGATTATTGGCTTGGTATTGATTATTCTTTCACCATTAATCGCACGGTTAATTCAGTTTGCCGTTTCCCGCCGCCGTGAGTTTTTAGCCGATGCTTCCGGTGCGCTCCTTACTCGTTATCCCGAAGGGCTGGCACGGGCGTTAGAAAAAATTGCCGCGGAAGCGCGGCCAATGCAAGGCGCTAATCACGCTACGGCGCACTTATTTTTTAGCAATCCTTTTGGTACACAAAAGTTAGCCACTTTATTTTCTACTCATCCGCCCGTGGCCGAACGGGTGGCGGCGCTACGCCAAATGGCATAATCACGATTATTAACGCGACAGTTTTTATTCATTCTCTCACTCGCTCTATGGACCAAGCTCCATTACAAAACTCTCCCGCGGCGGTTGGCCGGCCAATGCTTCTAGGCGTTGATACGCTACTAAATAACAGTTGGCAAACCTATCAAAAACATTTTGTCTCGCTGTTAAAAATTACGATCGTAATGTTTATCCCGGCCGTTCTTATAGCTCTCTGGAGCGGATTAGGTTTTCTAACCAAAAATATCCCGCCAGTAGTTAACATTGTGGTGATTGTAATTCTAGCCTTAGTTACTTTTGTAATTAGTTTGTGGGGTAGTTTAGCCCTGTTACGTTCGGCACAACGGATCACTCAAACCGGAGTCGCACTGAGCGTGGCGCAAGCTTACGGCGAAGCGCGCTCGTTGTTGTTGCCGTATTTATGGATTGGCATTGAGATGGCGGTAATTATTTTGCTTTATGTGGCAGTGCCGTTAGTGCTCGGATTGCTGTTACTCAGCCCGTCAATTGGCATTCTGGGTAATATTATCCCCCACCCATCTACCTTGGTCACGCTTATTGCCAGCGCTTTAATTGTGGCGCTAACTATCGCCGGCCTAGTAGTGGCTTTTTCCAAGAGCATCGCTTTTAGTCAGTCTTATTATTTGCTACTCGAAAAAGATCTGCGCGGTATGGCCGCTTTACGCGCCAGCCAAGAATTAGTGACCGGATATTGGTGGGCGGTGTTGGGCCGATTGCTGCTACTCGGGTTGATTTTGATGTTAATTCAAGGTGTTATTACCGGCGTCTTTGGTTTGTTTGGCGATATTTGGTCGGCCGCGGCTGGAGTAATCTTTAATATAATCGCGGCACCATTCTCGATTGTTTACAGTTACGGTTTGTTCCGCTCGCTCCGCGCCGTAAAACCTCAATTATAATTCGTTACCATGTCGTTGCCTTTAACCGACAAATTTACCGAACATCTTAAACGCTCCCTGCGGTTAGCCCATGCGGTGGCCGCTGAATTGGGCCATACTCAAGTCACTCCGGAGCATTTATTGTATGGCTTAGCGGCTAATCGCGGCAGTTTGGCGGCCGAAGTATTAGGCAAACTATCTTTTGGCACTGAACAGCTAAAAGAATTATTGGTGCGTGATCACGCCAACCCGGCGGCGGCCCCCAGCTCGCCGTTGCTTTCCGCACCGGCGCGAGCGATTCTACAACGAGCGGTTGCTTTAGCCAGCACGCATGCCCATCGTTATGTTGGTACCGAGCATGTTCTCCACGCGCTGATCGAACACCCCACCACCGCTTTGCAGCAATTATTGGCGCAACAAAAAATTACTCAGCAACATGTAGTACAACAACTAGAACTAGTGCTGCGCAGCACCAGTCGGTTTAGTGATTTAGCCGCGGTGGTTGAATCCGGCACCAGTGCCGAAACCGAAGCGGAACTCGAACGGCTAACCGGCACGGCCAATGCACCAACCGACACCTTGGAATTATTTACAACTGATCTGACTGACCGGACCGTGCAGCAATTAATCGACCCGGTGATTGGTCGCGAAACAGAAATTGAACGCTTAACGCAAATTCTCTGTCGCCGCACTAAAAACAATCCGGTATTATTGGGCGACCCCGGCGTGGGCAAAACCGCCATAGTGGAAGGGTTGGCCAAAAAAATACTTCATGGCGACGTACCAGAAGTATTGCTCGACAAGCGCATTTTAATGCTCGATCTAGGCTTACTTTTAGCCGGCACCATGTACCGCGGCGAATTTGAACAGCGCTTAAAAAACGTTATCGGCGAAATACAAAAAGACAGCAACATTATTCTGTTTATCGACGAACTTCATACTCTCACCGGTGCCGGCGCCGCCCCCGGCTCGCTCGACGCGGCCAACATTTTAAAGCCGGCGTTAGCGCGCGGCCAGATTCGCTGTATTGGTGCCACTACGCTAGAAGAATACCGCAAGCATATTGAATCCGACCCGGCACTGGAGCGGCGCTTTCAGCCCATTGCCGTGGTTGAACCAACACCAGAAAAAACGGTCCAGATTTTGCGCGGCATTAAGGGGCATTACGAAAACTTTCATCATGTAACTATAGCTGACGACGCCATTATAGCAGCCGTGCAACTGTCCGTTCGTTATCTACCAGATCGCTTTCTACCCGACAAAGCAATTGATTTAATTGACGAAGCGGCGGCGCGCTTACGGGTGACGCAAACCACCGGCGGCTTAGTGCAAAAGATAAAAAAGATTTCCGAAGGAATTGAATTGTTACGAAAGAACAAACACGCCGCCATTACCTCGCAGCGCTATTCCGAAGCGTTGGAATACCAAAACCATGAAGCAGCCGCTACCGCTGAGCTGTCTGCCACGCAAAGCGAGTTGGTTAAGTTCCAACAACAGCGTATTGGCACGGTTACCGAACGCGACATTGCCGCCATGGTGGCGCGCGCTACCGGCATTCCTTTTACCGATATCTCTCAACCGGAACAAAAACGGTTAGCTAATTTAACCGCGGCTGTTAAAAAAAGAATTGTGGGCCAAGATGCCGCCATTAGCCAAGTGACAGCAGCTATTCGCCGCGCCCGGGCCGGGATTAGTAATCAACGCCGCCCAATTGGGTCGTTTATCTTTTTGGGGCCTTCCGGCGTGGGTAAAACCGAACTAGCGCGCGCTTTAGCGGCCGAGTTGTTCGAAGACGAACGCGCCTTACTTAAAATCGACATGTCGGAGTTTAAGGAGGGCTTTAATGTTTCCAAATTGATCGGTTCGCCACCGGGTTATGTGGGTTATAAAGAAAGCGGCCAGCTGACCGAAGCCGTACGGCGTAAGCCCTACAGCGTGGTGTTGTTCGACGAAATTGAAAAAGCCCATCCGGAAGTGTTTAATCTGCTCTTGCAAGTAATGGAAGACGGCGAATTGACCGACGGCGCCGGTAAACGAATTAACTTCCGCAACACGCTGATTATCATGACCTCCAACGTAGGGTTAAAAGAATTCGTGGGCAATAAACATTTAGGCTTTGGCGAAGTGGCCGGGCAAGCGGAACTAGTGGAAGAGATGAAAGGCTATTTGGAAAAGAGCTTAACCGATCAGTTCCGACCGGAGTTTTTAAACCGACTCGATGGCATTATCTTTTTCCGCCCGTTAGCTGAAGTTGACTTAAAAAAGATCGCTAAATTGCAATTGGCCGAACTAAATACTCGGCTGAAAGATAAAAAAATAACGCTTAAAGCCAACGCCGCGGTAATAGATTTATTGGTGAGCCGTAATGCCAACCCCACCCAAGGCGCGCGGTTAATTAGAAAAAACGTTCAAGAGTTATTAGAACAGCCGCTGTCGGAAAACATTCTCTCCGGAAAATACCAGAAAGGTGCTATAATACAGGTACGGCGCAATGGTGAAGAACTGGCGCTGGAATAATCTTTTTAGTATGCCGCCATTTCTTTCCGACTCTTCCACCCCACCTGCTGATGATGGAGCTTCGGTTGGCGATTGGCAGCGCTCTCGTCGCGGAGCTTTAAACGAACGCGCGCAAAAACAAGCGCTCACGCAAGCCGATTACCAACCGGGCCAAGCTACTACCGGCGGGCAAACCAATCTAAACATTACTCGGCGCGAGTTGAGTGATGCCGGTGCCGATCGTTTGGCTAACGCTCGTGGCCTGCGCGACAGCGCCGCCGCTCTTAACCAAGCGCGTAACGAGCAACGTAGTGACAAACAACAACTGTCCGTTGGCAATGCCCTCCGTCAAGCTCGCCAAATTCGCCGCGACGAACAGCAACAAGCTCGCAGTGGCAAAACAGACGCTCTGGGTGCGGCGGTAGCCAGTGTCGCCGGCCAAACCATTACGGCTGAATTTTTAAAACAATCATGGCTTAATTTAATTACCAGTTTCGGCTTAACACTTTTGTACATTAACTTTCACTACGTTGCTCGCTACTTTGCCGGTAGCCAAATGTTCTGTCGTTTTGGTATGGAATGGTTTTCGGTTGGAAAATTAGCTGGCGGTTCCGAAAATACCAGTGCAGCTAGTAAACCTGCCGCGCCAAAAGCTGAATCTAGTGATAATAAACCTGCCGCCCCAGCAGCTGCCGGCGGAAAATCAGCCAAAGAATATGCCACCGAATTAGCCAGTAAACCAATTGAACTGTTAGAGTTAATGGTTCTCGGCTTGTGCGATATCCTAGCATTAACAATCTTAGTGGGCGCGGCAGTCTTTATCTTTTTTATTGTCGGTGGTTGGCTGCCAATTGTAATTAATGCCGTCACTTAACAGTTTTATTTTCTTGCCTTTCTTTTTACCCTCTTAACTTTATGAACGAACGCACTAAACGCATCTTGGGTATTATTGCTTTCTTGGCTGCCACGGTGGTGCTAGGGTATATTCTCTATTTAGTATTCTTAAAACAACCAACGCCGGTTACGCCCACTCCTAATGCTAATGAACAGTTCCCGGGCGGTTTGCCAACCGCCGGCGTAAACCAAGTGGGCGTAAACGAAGCCGGCCAGCTGTTAAATATCAACGGCCAACTGGTGCCGGCGAGCCAAGTGAACGTAGCTCCCCCGTCGACTGTTGACACAGTGGCTCGCGGTGGTGTCACCAAAATTACCGCTGTCGCGCCGGCCCAAATTCAATCACTCTTAGCCAGCAGCGACGGCCGCGGCGTACTTGGTTACAATCCGACCGACGGTAAGTTTTATCGTTATCAGAACGGCAGCACTACCGCCCTGTCCGATACCGCTTTTCCTAACGTTAAGTCAATCTCCTGGGCGCCAAACGGCGAAAAAGCGGTAATGAAGTTTCCCGACAACGCCACGATTTTGTACGACTTTAAAACTAAAAAACAAACTACCTTACCTAGCCACTGGCAGGAGTTCTCTTTTTCAACCGACAGTTCCGCGCTGGCATTTAAGAGTATGGCGCTCGACCGAGAAAATCGCTGGTTATCGGTAGCCAATAACGAAGGCGGACAAGTCCAAAATATCGCGCCAGTGGGCGACAACACCGCTAACATTAGCATCGCTTGGTCGCCCAATAAACAAGTGGTGGGCAATTATCGCGAATCAATCGACTTTGACCGTTCCGACTTAATTTTTATTACCACTAACGGCACCGAACTTCCCAGCACTATAATTGAAGGGCGCGGGTTTTCTGGTAAGTACTCCCCCGACGGCCAGTATCTGTTTTACAGCGTCTATTCCAGTTTTACCGACATGAAACCAAACTTATGGATTGTTACCGCTAACGGCGAACAAAGCGGCTTGGTACGTGTAAACCTAAACTTGCAAACCTGGTCCGAAAAATGCGCCTTTGCCGATAAGCAAACTGTTTATTGCGCCGTACCCCAAGAATTACCCCGTGGCGCCGGTTTAGTGCCGGCGGTGGCCGACAGCACCCCGGACGATTTTTACAAGATAGACTTGCGTAACGGCGCCAAAACCTTAATCGCCGTGCCGGACGGTAATTACACCGCCACCGATGTAACCGTGGGTAGTGACGGTCGCACCTTATACTTTACCGATAAACAAACCGGCCAACCGCAACAACTAAAATTGCGCTAGCCACATTTATTTTATGACTCACCGGGGGGTATTTATATTGGTACTGGTTAGCATACTGGCATGTTTTATTTTAATTGCGCCGGTGCAAGCGGCCGACCCGCAAGCACTCCTGCTTAACAAACCGGAGCTTAAAATTGACATCCCCAGTTTAAGTTTAACTAATTCAGACAAAATTCTTGCTCAGGGGTCTACTCCTAATCAATATTACGCCATTCCATGGATCGCCGAATATATAAAGGGCGTTTACCAATTCGGTATCGGCGCAGCTATAGTATTGGCCATAGCCATGATTGTTTTTGGCGGGTTTATTTGGATGACCGCCGGCGGCAATGCTCAGCAAGTCACTACCGCCAAGGGTTACATTATCGGCGCTATTACCGGCATTGTGTTAGCCTTAGGCAGTTATTCCATTCTTTATTTGGTCAACCCAAATCTTACTCAACTCACGCCACTGCGCGTGCCGATTATTGGACGGATTGGGTTGGGAGCATATTGTTCTGCCATTGTTCAAACGGGTGAGACGCTTTACGAAGTTAACGATGATCTAAATGAAGACTCGCAACCGTTAAACCCGGGAGAAAAAACCGGTTGCGGTGATAAATACAGCCGAAGCATAGATCCAAAAACTACAGATTTTTGTATTGGCTCCAGTTGTCCTAGTAACCAATTCTGTGTGCCAATGCCGGAATTAGATACTAATACTGGCCAACCAAACTATACTTGCGATGGCGATCTGGCCAAGTCTTGCAAAACCCTCGACAAAAATGCACAATTTGTTGCCACTTCTCATCCACCAGAAGCGGCTTGCGACGAACTAAACAGCTCGCCAGGAGTATCTGATAAAGGACAATGCGTGTGGTACGATGCCAGTTGGGCCTCCGTTACTTATTCTAATGGTTGTTTATGGTGCCCAAACGAAAAATACCAAGAAGTTTTAGCAGCCGCGGCGTTAATGTCTAGCTATAAGAGTAAAAAAGATTTTTGCGCTACTATCAAATTTACTGGCGAAAGTGGCGTTGCTTGCGAGGCAAAATATTGCGAAGGAATATGAGCCAACGATATTTTATCCGCCGCGTCATTTTAATTACTCTAGTTGGTATATATTTTTCAGTCCTCCCGTTTGCCACCAACGCCACTACCGGCGATCCTAATGCCTATTGCTGTTTATGCCAACAAGGTGGATCTTACAGGGCTGTTGGCACACCGGGAATGAACACAACGACTCTTCAGCTAACCTGTGATGATTTAACAAAATTAGACAAAACACTTTCTTCGTGTCAGCTATTTACTGGTGGAACATGCTCGAGTGAAGCAGCCACTAAAAAAATAGCTGAACTAAATAAAGGGGTTAATAAAATCCCCGTTACTCCGCCAAAAAATGCCATTGTTATTCCCGGTTTTACTGCCTTTACTACCGATCTAAAACTAGACAAAACTAATTCTTTTTACCAAATCCCTTGGATCGCCGAGTACATTAGCGCTATTTACAAGTTCGGCGTGGGCGTGGCGGTAGTGTTAGCTATTGCTATGGTAGTGTTTGGCGGGTTTGTTTGGCTAACCGCCGGCGGCAATGCCCAGCAAGTTACTACTGCCAAGGGTTACATTTTAGGCGCGTTGGGCGGGGTAGTAATTGCGCTTGGTAGCTACTCAATTTTATATCTGGTGAATCCTAACTTATCTAGATTGAGTAGTATTATGGTGCCGTATGTGCAAAATATTGCGCTTGAAATTGGGCCGCGGTTATCACAATACTTGGAGGTAAGCCCGGGGAAGACGGGACAAAAGAATCAGTTTAACGCTGCTCCCTGCCCCACCAAAGAAGAAGCTCAAAATGGTTTTGATGCTTTCTTAACTGCCTATTATGCGCCAACTTATGGCGAAAAGGGCCCATATAAAAGTTTTGAATGTAATGTTGCAATGCAATGTTCTTGCCCAGGCCCAGGTGGCAACAAAAGTCATAAAGACCCATCAAAAACTTGTGGTTTTCCTGCTAAGGTATTGGGGTCAAAGTTTACCGATTACCCATGTTTTCCATTTCCCGCCTCTCAACCATTCTGTAAAAAGGCGTCATATGGTACGCCAGTACAGTTTAAAACCGCCGCCGGAGATATCACAACAAAATCAAACTGCTGGTCCAATGGCGACCAATTCACAATCGAAGGGATTGGCGGAAATTTGAGTGGACCATGGACCATTAACGACCAAGGTTCCGACATTCAAGGCCGACATTTTGATTTGTTCGTTGGCTCTAACCTCTCTGTAGCAACAAGCGTCGGTGGCGTTTATAAAGTTAAGTTTACCAAGTGCCAAAAGTGTGGTTTCTAAAAAGTTTTTCTTACAACCTACCCGTGTAATCGCCCGAGCAATGCTCGGGTGTATTTTGATTCGGAAATATCACGGCCAAATCTACGCTGGGGTGATTACGGAAACCGAAGCCTATTGCGGCCCACATGACCTTGCCTCGCATGCTTGCCTCGACGGCCCACGGGGCCGGCGGGCCAGCCGTGGCCGCACGCCACGCACTGCCACCATGTTCGGCCCGCCGGGACATATTTATATCTACTTGATTTACGGCATGTATCACTGTTTGAATATCGTCACGGAAAAAAATAACTACCCGGCGGCGGTATTAATTCGCGCGGCGCAAGTGTGGCCGCCAATAGCAATAAAAAACTTTGCTCTTAAAAAACTTCGTTTCCTCGCTCCCCTGCCAAATAAACTAACAAACGGACCGGGCAAACTTTGTAACTTTTTTCATATTGACCGCTCGCTAAACACCGCCGCTTTGTCGGTTAAAAACGGTCTGTGGATTTTACCGCGTGTAAAACCACCGCGCCGCATTACCACCGCGCCACGCGTGGGCGTAGATTACGCCGGCAAATACCGTGATAAACCGTGGCGATATATTGCCGTGGGCTAGGGACTAGGTGGGGCTAGTGTCATTGCGAGGAGTCCCGCGAAGCCCCGCAGGGCGAAGTGGGACGACGAAGCAACCCCAGCTCCGTATAGATGTTATGAACAACGAAACAACCCCGAATTAATTGTACTTAACATGGGGTTGTTTTATTTAATTCGCTATGACGATACGGAGCTGGGGTTGCTTCGTCGTCCTGCGGGACTCCTCGCAATGACACTTTACCCCCGCCTGCTGGCGAACTTACCCGCAACAACTCTAGTCCCTAATCCCTAGCCCCTAGTCCCTACTAAACTCCCACCCAAAGTGGCTCGTAGTCGCTTCCGCCTCGCGGCCAATTAGCCGGCCGGAATTAGTATGAAAAACTTCTTGGGCCGTAGTAACTTGATTGTTTTGAGCATAAGTTAATACCGCCGCAATAGCCGCCGGAGAATCGGCATCAACCTCATCGAGATGTTTAATATCAAACGCGCGAATTAGCTCAGCTGTCACCACATCGTGAGCGTCGGCGGTGGCAGTTGGCCATTCATGAGAAAAATCGACGCTGCCGATTACTAACGTGGTGCCGGAATCGGTTAACATGTCTATCGTCTGCCCTAACGCTACGCCATCGGCCACCGTGGCAGTTGGTTGTAAAATAATCGGGACTATTTTAGCCTGTGGAAAACTTCGTTTTATAAACGGCACCAAACCGGAAATACTGTGCTCAACTACAAAAGGAACTTCGTCTACCACTGTCCCACCCTGGCGTGCTAAGTTTGCTACCAACCAACGATCAGCCGCCAGCACACCATAAGGTGTATCCCAATCGGCCCGCGAAGTAATGATTGTATCTTGGCCCAAGCTGTAATGGTTTGGCCCAATTAATACCACCGTTTTATACTGCTGCGATTCCAAACTTTTAAACACGCTCGCCGTATAATTACTCACCATTAAGTGATGCGGCACGATTATAGCCACGGCTTTTGACGATGACAGCGACGCAATAACCGCCGGATTGTCGTAAGCCGAATTATACGGTGCCGCTTGCTGCCAATAGCTACCGTGGCGTGGAATCGCTAAAGCGCGATGACGCACAGACGCACCAACGACAACACCGGCTGCCAGTATTAGACAGCCGGTGGTAATAATTACTAGGCCGCGTGCTAGCGGTGTAAGGCGCCGCCCCATTCTACTACCGTAAAGCCCTGCCGTGCCGGTGCAGTTAGCGTTTGTGGTGCTACTGCAATTGGTTGCGACAGCGGCTGGTAATCCATAAACACACGAATAACAGTGTCTGGCGCCGGCTTAACCTGCAATGGCGCTAATTTGTCGAACTGCGCTTGCGGTAAGAAAGTAACAAACACGTACGGACTCGCCTCCAACTTTGATTGCCAGAATGCTTTAAAGTCGGCGGCTTCTGTCTTATTTAACCCCAACTTAGCTAATGATTTTGCCAAGAATGAAGCTACGTCGGCCTTGGCTATTACGAACCCTTCCTTGGGCGCTTGATAATTTAAGCCGTAGCCTTCCCAGAATAAGTACAGATAAGTTTTTTTATCGGTATAGTTATATAATTGGCCACTTGGTTCAGCTTTAACTAACCAACCGGTTTTGCCGTAAGCCGGCTTAGTGATAGTTAAGCCGCCAGCCGGTGTAACTTGCACCGACACATCAGTGGTTTTAGTTGGATAGAGATAGATGACCGGCTTGCCACATTCTACCGCCGGTTGATATTTAGAGTTGCGCAGTTCAACAAAATTACCGAATGGATCTTGCCAGTACAATAATGGGTAATCAGCTACGAACTGATCAAAGGTTGGTTTAGTTTGACCTTCGGGTGTGTAAAGACTGTCGTAGGTCGATTGCAACGCCGAAATGTCTTCAAACCCACTACCCGATTGCCATTGTCGCACCGAATCCGGAGTTTTAGCGGCGTAAATACTATCGCCTGTATTAGTTTTACCAATTTCTTGCAATTGGTCCGTTTTGACACCTAGCCGATAATTATAGCAGCCGCTACCACACGGACCGATTGATTTAAAGACATACTCAGCGGTATTAGCTTTACCATCGCCCATGGTTAAATTTAACTTAACTGGCGTAACCCCGTCGAACTCTGACTGAGCCGCTTTAGTGGCTAACCAATCGAAGCCAAAAGCATATTCATGTACGCTACTGTCGACGGCTGGTGCAAAAAGACAACCAGAGGCAACATCACGATACAACACCGTGCCATCGGCCGCCGTTAACAACTTTTGTGGGTTTTCGTAGCTAGACAGCAACCGAAACGCTTCGAGTTTAGTCCGATGTAAAATTAAGTTTGAATTAGGAATGGCAATTTCCGCCGCCGGCTCTAGATTGCTAATAGTGAGTGTTTCATCAACGGTCAGTAACCCTTCGCAACCATAGCCACGAGAGTATTGTTTAAGGCCGATTAACTCAGTGCCGTGTTTTATTACGCGCCAAGTTGGCACTGCCGTCGGCCCTTCAGCTGGGCAAGTCAACCAATAAATTGCATCGCCGGCATAAGTGCCATCGGCTACTACGCCTAACTTCTGGGCGGTCACTAGTTGGCGAAAGACATCAACACTTTCTATCCATTTTTTAGCGTCAACTGTTCCGTCCTGCCATTTATTTTGCAAAGTATCGTAATCAAATACATCGTAAGATGTTGCCGCTACCGGCCAAGTGTTCCAGGTAACAGTAACTCCATCCCCGCTACCGGTGGTATTGGTATCTGTGCCAGTCTCTAAAACGCTATTGACTGGAGCGTTAGTATTTGGTTGTTCGCTAACATCCGAACGGGTGGCTAAACGAAAACCGATCAAACAGCCGAGGATTAACACTACAATGGTAGTAACGGCTAACAAGGCCGGTTGCCAGTGGCTGGCCGGTGGCATTTTAAGCGGAGTTTTAGCCAGCGGAGCACTAGCCAACGGCGCTTTAGACGGAGCTTTTCTCATAAATAATAAGAAAATAAAAAATACTAATCGCTATTAGTATATGCCTCTGGAGCGGATTCGGCAATATACCACTTATCATCTCTTGTCCTTATTGTTATTCCTTCTACTTTGTCATCCCGAAGTGAGAGAGCCGTCAATAAGGGCAAGGGAGTAACAAAAGAGAACGAATGGAAAAACTCGGGATGGCGGTAACAAGGAAACCATATAAAAAACCGTGACGGTAGGCAATCAGTAATTCCTAATTCGTAATTCTTAATTAATTTAAAACCCCCGACCATGACTGATCGGGGGAAAGTTGTATTTTGAAAATTACCGCGGATCGTTAAAGATCCACTTATTGATACACTGAATCACCAGCGCTTCCACGGTTTCGCTTGTTTCATCAGTGTCCCACGGCCCAAGTGATAGGTCGAGCAAGGCACCGCCTTCGCTGCGGCCGTCCGGCATTACCTTGGCACCGGATTTATCACCGAATCGCTCGCGCAAGAAATCGGCCAAGGAAATAGTTGGATCGCTGGAACGAGCGCTTAAGCGCACCCGATCACCAATAATTGCCGCCACAATGGCAATAGTCACTCCCTGCGTTCGGCTCAGATAATCGGCGATGGTGGAAATATCATCGCCTTCACTTTGCCGCAGCCGACCGGCAAAAGCGACTAAACGCTCGCCGCGCTGTTCAGTATGATTCAACGCAAAACGAAAGTTGGCAACGTTTGACGGCGCGATCGTGTACTTAATCAGCGGCACAATCTCAGCCGAGTCGAACTGTTCGGCTAATTGGCCATAAGCTTCGTAATCACGCGCGGCATAGTTGGTGAGATCCTTGGTGTCGGTACGAATACCCATCGCCAAGGCTAAAATCACTTGACTGTCGGCTTGCTTTAATTCTTCCAAACTGTCGAGTATAACAATCAGCTCGGTGACCAAGGTGCAACTGGCGCCGACTTGCTCGATTAACCAGCAGCCATGTTCATTCTCGGCCGGCAAATTATTGCCCAAATGATGGTCGATCACTAACGCCGGTACAAACGCTTCTTTCGCCCCCAACCGACCATCGGCGGTGCTGGAAGAATCAACCAACATAATGCTATGGCGTTGCCAAGCGGTCGGCGGCAATTGGCCGATTTTAATAAAATCGTTCTCCAATCCAAAGCGATTGAACAGACTGCGCGTCTGCGGATGACCGGCGGTGCCGCAATAGTACACGTTTACTCTGGCAGCAGCCACTAAACGCTGAATTAAATAGCGTAAGCCCATGGCGGCGCCAATAGCGTCGGGGTCAACTTGCGTAAAAATGATTGCGATCGGTTTTTGCGCGGCCGCTATAATAGCCGCTTTCACTTGATCAGCTCGTTCTTTACCTAGCATGACTTATCACCTCGCGTGGTTTTTAGATTAGGTTTTGAAAAGAGCGATAGCTAACTATAGCAAAAAACCACGTTGCTGTCAACTAACAGCAGTGAACTATTACCTCGCATGACACTCTAGTCCCTACTAAACAAAAACCGAGGCGGGGCAACCTCGGGTCTGATAATGGAGTGTGTTGATATTGAATATTTGCACGCGATCAGGTGTTGTCCGCCACTGAGCGGAAAGCGTGCAAAACCGCAAACGATTAGCTATGAACTTTTCAAGAGTGCACACCTGCGCCGCTCTTCAAAACATAGCCATACCCCGCTAGGGAACAAATTTTCGGGATTATTTTTTTCCCGCTTGCTTAGGCCGCGCCAGAAAAGCGCGAAAAGCTTCGGCACTGGCCAGATCGGTTTCGCCTGGCTGTTCGCCACGCACGTTGCGCAAATAGCAGGCTCGAACCGGCACCGAGTTTTCACTGGCGCGAGCCGACGCCCGCGGACAATGAATAACTGCGAACAACCCTGGGTTTGGCTTCATAACCAGCTCAGTTACCAACACCACCTGGTCGACAAACCGACCACAGATTGGATGGTTTTCCACCCGGATCATGCCGGTGGCCCCAAATGGCGCCGGTACTGCTGTCCCCGATACAAGCATCGCTTTCAATTGCCCTTGCTTTTTCACAGTGTACCTCTTTCACAGTGTACCTCTTTCACTGTACAGCGGTTAAACAAAAGTGCCCCTTTGCCGCAGTGGCCGCTCATCGTTAACCTCCTTTCATGTTCGATGTTCGGCGCGAAAAGAACAAACTCACATTCCTCAAAACCCCGAGGAACACAAAATTTAGTGTATCAGTTGGCCTAGATTAGTCAATAGTTATTCCAGGTGAACTCGCCGCACTACCGCTGCCAATTGCGCTCGTAAACCCGGCCACTGTCTTAAAGTAACATCGCGTTGCAGCAATTGCTCCGCCCACTGCTGTGAATGTTTTATGGCCACCACATCGAACAGAGTGGCAAATTTTAGTTCGGGCAAACCGCTTTGGGTAGTGCCAAGCAATTCCCCCGGTCCGCGCTGATGCAGATCGTACTCAGCTAATTTAAAGCCGTCGTTAGTGGCAACGACTGCTTGCAAACGTTTAAGCGCTGTTTCGCTAGCACTGTCGCTAAACAAAAAACAATATGACTGATGCTGCCCGCGGCCCACGCGGCCACGGAATTGATGCAGCTGCGCCAAGCCAAACCGTTCCGCCCCTTCGATAATCATCACGCTGGCGTTAGGTATGTCTACTCCAACTTCAATTACCGAAGTGGCCACTAAAATTTTTGTTTTGCCGGCAACAAAATCAGCCATCACCGCTTCTTTCTGCACTGCCGGCAGTTTACCATGCAATAAACCAATTGCTACGGTGGGAAATACTTTGGTGGTTAAATGTTGATACATTTCGGTGACCGAACGAGCCGCCAATGTGTCGGCGTGGTCGATCAACGGACAAATTACAAACACTTGCCGACCGACCTTTATTTGCTCGGCCACAAACTGATAGGTTTTATCTTGCTCCGCCGGCGGCACCACCGTGGTAGCGACCGGTTGACGGCCGGGCGGCATTTCGTCGAGCAACGAGACATCGAGATCGCCATACAGGGTGAGGGCCAACGAGCGCGGAATGGGTGTGGCAGTCATCGACAAAAAGTGCGGCAATATTTTATTGTCGTTCACCTGTTGCAAAGCCGAACGTTGCGCCACCCCAAACCGATGCTGCTCATCGACAATTGCCAAAGCTAAGCGATGCCATTTAACACTCGGCTGAATAATGGCATGTGTACCAACTAACACTTCTATCTCCCCCGCTTTCAGGGCGGCTAAAAACTGCGGCCGCTTAAGCGTTTCACCGGCACTGTTTAACCGACTGGTGCGAGTAAGTAATCCAACTTTAACTCCGTATGGCGACAACAGACGTCTAAAAGTAGCGTAATGCTGCTGCGCTAAAATATCGGTCGGGGCCATTAACACTGTTTGGGCGCCAGCCGCGGCCACGTTTAATACCGCCAACGCGGCTACTAGTGTTTTGCCGCTGCCAACGTCTCCTTCTAACAATCGGTTCATCGGGTGGCCGCGTTCCAGATCGCGAATAATTTCCCAAGTGCTGCGGCGTTGAGCGGCGGTTAACTGAAACGGCAAGGCTTTGACACCTTTTTTAATCGCCACTTCTTGAAACGGTATCGCCGGGGACGTGCTGGCAGCCAGTTTGCGCCGCACCAGTCTGTTTTGTAATTGAATTAACAGTAATTCTTCAAATCGAAAACGAGCCTGAGCCGCTTCCAGTCGGCGCTGATTTTTAGGAAAATGAATATCGGTTAGCGCCTCGCGCAAAGCCGGTAGCTTTTCGGCTAAGATAATTTCTGCCGGCAATGTTTCCGCCACGGCCGGCAAAAGTGCTAACGTGCGTTCAATTAGAAACCGCAGCTGCTTAGGAGTAAGGCCGCGCGTAACTTTGTAAACTGGTACTAATCGGCCGGTGTGGGTAGTGCCTTTTTCGGCCTTAACGGCGGTAATTTTTTCGTAAGCCGGATTAACCAGCGAAATGCCGCGCCGTTCGTCGGCTTTGCCGGCTAACGATACTAAATCACCGGCGGCTAGCGTTTTGCCAACATAAAACTGGCCGAACCACTGCGCGTGTAATTGCCCCGTGCCGTCGTCAATAATCGCGTCGGTAATTAACAAATGTCGTTTCCACGACCGCATGGTTTTAATAGTGGCGACTGTGCCACGAACGGTCACAACCAGCCCCGGCGTAACTTCGGCAATTGGCACCATCTGGCTAAAATCGTCGTAACGAAATGGCACATACCACAATAAGTCACCCACCGTGGTAATGCCCAGGTATTGCAATTGTTTGGTTAGCTGTCGCGCCGCCGCATGCACGGCGCTAACGGGGCTATTAAGTGACAAAGGCATATAAAACAGAAAAGCGAATCAGTCGCCAATGCCGCTAGGCCTTAAAGCATCTGATTCGCGTTTCCAGTTTAGTGTCACCAAAAAATATTCGCGGCTGACAGGACTTGAACCTGTAACCCCCACCTCCGCAAGGTGATGCTCTATCCAAATTGAGCTACAGCCGCATATGTGGGCACACTCTACCACGCGAATCAGAATTTGTCTAGCGGCAGCTAGAGCTTAAACAATCGCTCAATGGCGTGCGAAAATGGTTCTTCTTCTTGGTCTAAATCTTCCGCTAAGTATTCCAATAAGATCTGGCGCACGGTCAATGGATTTTGTTGGAGTAACGGGATACTGATTCGCGGCTGCGTCCAGCTTAGACAGTGAATAAACAAACTTTTAACCGCCGGCGGTTCGTAGATAATGTAGAAATCTTGCAGCTCTTTCCAGTCATAAAAATGCTGCCCCACCCTAATACCGGTTTCGTAAATGGCAAAAACTATCTGTCGCGGTTGAGTAATAATTTTTAAGTACATTACCACAGTCGAAATTAAAATTATTACCGCAAACAAAAAGTTAGCCGAAAATATCGCGTAAAGCAGTAACGCTACGGCAATAATAATGCCAATAATATACCAACCGCGAGACCGCTCGTGAGCTTCGAATTCCGGCACCTCCCAGGTTAAAAGCTGTTTGCCGTACTGATTTGATGGTGACATATAATCGAGATAATAACAGACAAAAGTGATTGACAGATAACGTATGGCGTGGTAGACTCGAGCAGCGTAAACACTGGTTCTATCGCAATTAATTTACTATCTGGAGAGGTGGCTGAGTGGTTGAAAGCGGCGGTTTGCTAAACCGTTGTAGGGGTGTAAACCCCTACCGAGAGTTCGAATCTCTCCCTCTCCGATTTACATATAGTATAGCGCAAAACGCAACCGAAGCCCAGACAAGGCTTTGTTTTTCTAGGACCCATCCTGGAGAGGTGGCAGAGTGGTCGAATGCGGTTGAGTCTTGTCCCGCAACGCAGCGGAGGGGTCGCATAGTGGTCTAGTGCGGTGGTCTTGAAAACCACTAGGCCCGCAAGGGTCTCGCGAGTTCGAATCTCGCCCCCTCCGCTGCTATGCGGGATGCCACATACTTTTAAATAGAAACTAAGGTGCGGCAAAAACCGCTAGGCCTTCACGGGTCTCGTGGGTTTCCGCCTCGGCTCGCCGCCTTCGGCGAGACGGGCGAATCCCACCCTCTCCGAATTATATCTTGACCCTAGCTGGGTCTTTTTTATTTTACTGACCGTAAAACAAACTATTGACTTATTGTTTTGATTGTGATACGTTTAGCCATCGCTTAAATAAAGCGTCAAAGCAAAACTAAAGTCGTACTTTGAAAGGAGCATACCTTGTTCAAGATGATTCGTTGCGGTGCCAATTTTTGCTTGGTGGTTATGGTCTCGCCGGCCGAGGCGGAGCCGGAAGATTTGAACGCCAAGTTCTATCGTTATGCCAACTGGCAGATCGACGACCATCAACCGGGGGTGTTTAACGAAATCAGCCGAGCATTAGCTCTTAGCTATTTCGGCGGTATCGCCGATGGCATCGGTTTCCAGCCCCGCCCCGCTGAAAACTTTCCCACACTCGAAGCAGCCGTTGAATATATCAACACACATCAAAAACCCGTGGCTGAAAACAAAACGGACGACGAACTGCGAGCAGAATTGCGCGAACTGCTAACTGCACAAGGCGTCGAGTGTTTGGACCAAAAATAATAACCAATTTGCACAAATTAAAAACCGTCCCGCTTAGCGGGATGGTTTTTTTATTTTAACATCTCTTCTGTTTTGTCATCCTGACCCCGAAGTGGCATCGAGGGGGAAGGATCTCTTTATTCAAAACAACTACTTACGCCTATCGTGCAACATTACCTTCCGTATATCTCGGGCAGTGGTGTAGTACGTTTTAGTTTGAATAGATGTTCTAGCAAAGAGATCCTTCGGCGCCGCCCTGCGGGGCTCCCTCAGGATGACAATAATGAGAGAGATAACAAAAATGAGCTGGGGTTGCTTCCCTTCGGCAAGCTCAGGGCAGGCTTCCTCGCAATGACGCTAGTCCCTAGCCCCTAAATCATCTTCACCACTCCCCACCACGCCGCAATGTAATCGGCACGGCGGTTTTGGTATTTGAGATAATAGGCGTGTTCCCAAACATCAAGACAAAGAATCGGCGTGTGGCCCAAACTTAACGGACAATCTTGATTCGGCAAAGAATATATTTTCAATTTACCGGTGGCATCACGCACCAGCCAAGCCCAACCACTACCAAAATGATTAGTAGCGGCGGCATTAAATTGTTCTTTAAACTGTTCAATGCTGCCAAAAGTAGCAATTAGTTCGGTCTGTAAAGCCTCGTCGATTACTTTCTGTGCTGCCATCCCCTGCCAAAAAAATTCATGGTTGTAAGTACCGCCGCCGTGATTACGCAACATCGCTCGATCGACAACATCTAATGCCAATGTATCGACATTAGTTAGTAGTTGCTCGAGTGATTGTTCAGCCAGTTCGGGACGTTTGGCCAATAGCGCATTAAACTTCGCCACGTAAGCCGCGTGATGCTTATCGTGGTGAATGGTCATGGTTTGCGCATCGATCACCGGTTCGAGCGCATCGACCGCATACGGTAGCGGTTTAAGTTCGTAAGGCATAATAATAGCAATTAATGATTATATGGTTCATACGCGATCGTGTAGGCGTAAACATCGATCGGTTTATTTATTTTTAAGACTGCGGCTGCGGCGGCCATGGTGGCACCGGTAGTTAGTACGTCGTCGACTAACATAACTGCAGACGGTAACGTGGCGTCGGCACGAATCCGAAACGCATCACGAACGTTTGTTTGTCGGCTAGCCCGGCTTTTCCCAACCTGGTGGGCCGTTGGTCGGATACGCTCTAACAAAGTTAGGTCGACCGGCCAACTCCAGTATTGCCCGAGCGCTTGCGCAATAACCGCCGCTTGGTTAAACCCGCGTTCACGTAAGCGGCGCCGATGCAGTGGAATTGGCACTAAGATTGGCGGCTGGCCGGTTATCGGCGGCGGGGTTTGGCATAACGCCACTACCATTTGTGTTAAAGCATCGGGTACGCCGCGATATTTGGCCGCCTGAAGCAGTGCCGCAATCGGCGGGTCGTTATAATACCGTGCCGCGAAAGCGCTAACCAGTGGCGTCGGTACTGGAACTACCATAGCCGATGCTATTTTGGTGGTTTGACAGCACTGCTCGCACCAATACCGCGCCTGTTCACGGCCGCAAGCCAAACAACGAATCGGGAACAAAAATTGCCACAACCAAGAAGTGATTTTCATCTCACTATCCTAGCAGGGCAATTCTAATCAATTTCTAAACTGTTGTTTTATGAACAATTACTGCCAATAGGCCGCATCAACCAGCCATTGCCCGTCTTGATACTTTAATTGGAGTTTTAGATCTTGTTTGTATTGAACGGCGGCTTGGCCGAGTTTAGTTTCTTGCCGCTGAGTGGAGACAGTTACGTTTGCTGCGGTGTCGGTATATTCACTGGCGGTAATGCTGAGCGCTCGGGTTACTATCGCCACGTTTTGTTTTGCCAAGTTACGAATAAAAGTCTGCGACCAGGTTTTAAACGCCGCGGTCATATACGGTTGCATATCGGTTACACCCGAAAAATCTTTCGGCGCGTTATAACTGCCAAAGCGTTCGGCAAAGGTGCGGGCTAAGTTTTCCGCCGCAATCGCCGATTGTTGTTCGATGTTTAGTTCTGGTGTAGTTTCTTTAGTTACTACGGCCGCAGCTTCCGGTTGCCGTGCATCCACCACCAGTTTATTCTCTCCGGCAGTGGGCGTTAATTGCCCCGGTTGAACGTTAGTATTAGTTGGCGCGCTGGATCGGTTCCAAATCAGCAGGCCAACAACAACTAATACGACCACGCCGGCGCCAATGGCAATAATTAATTTTATTCGGGGAGACATACGCAAAAGTAATTATGACGGTACGGCCGACAACCCTTCTTCTTTCACAGTCGGATTATCTGCCAGGTCTTTTTTAGCGGCTTCAATTTCTAACAACTGACGCGGATCGGTGGTAATAAGTTGATCTTCGGCGTACGAAGCTACTACTCGAATAGCGGCATGCTTACTGCCGGCAAAAAAGATCCCCTCGCCCACCGCCGATTCGAGCAGTAAATATTTTTCGCCCTCGGTAAGTAAAAATGTTTTTTGCACTTTATCGATCGACGACGGTGATTGTTTCATTAACAACTGTAAAGCGGAGTTGTTAACAATTGCTTGGCCGTACGGCGAAAGTAAAAAGTCGTTCACATCTTGGGTAATAGTAGTTACCCCCAAGTAATATTTACGGCAGCGCTTAATTAACGCATAAATAAACTTGGCCGAATCTTCTTGTTGCATTAACCACCAAGCTTCGTCAATTATCAGCAACCGCTTTTTGCGGCTGGAACGAACAATGTTCCAAATGTAATTAACCAGATTGTAGATAGCCAACGGCCGCAGTTCGTCTTCTAGATCACGCACCGAAAACGCCACCAGTTGATTATTCATGTCGACATTGGTGGGGTTATTAAGCAGCCCAGCAAAGGTACCTTCGGTATATTTCTTTAACCGCAAAGCTACATTAGCGCCACCTTCCATGCCTTCCAAAATATCAACAAAATCTTGCATAATTGGCGGTTCAACTTCGGCTAGGTTCGACTCGCTGGTAATATCTTTTTTGGCATAAGTTTCCAGCAAGGCTCGATCTACCAACGAATCTTCTTCGGCCGTTAACGTACCGGCCATTAATCGCACCAACCCTTTAACCGTAATCACCGCGCTGCGAACAATATCTTCGGTGGTAGTATCTTTATCGATCGGGCGTGGCAGATCGAACGGGTTTACTTTGCTGTCCGACGACAGGGAAATATTAATATAAGTACCACCGGCCGCCTCGCACAAGTGTTGATATTCTTTTTCCGGATCGATCACAATTACTTCCATGCCAAACATTAAACTGCGCAAAATTTCCAATTTAACCGTGTAGCTTTTGCCCGCCCCGGCGGTGGCAAACACCACCATATTGGCGTTCTGCAAACTAAAACGATCAAACAAAATCAAACTGTTGTTATGCCGATTAATGCCGTACATAATGCCGTCGTCGCTGGAAAGTTCAAAAGAAATAAACGGAAACGACGAAGCGCACGGCGACGTGTTCATGTTAAACACAATCGATAGATCGTCTTTGCATAACGGTAAAGACGACGTAAACCCTTGCTCGGCCTGGTACAAAACATTGCGCGTATACACTAACCGCGAGCCAAAGATATCTTCCAGGTCGCCAGTGATATCGTCTAATTTTTCTTCACTGGCGGCATAAATAGTAACGTAAAGCGCGTATTGGAAAAAGTGTTCGGTGCCTTGGGTTAAATTATCGCGCAGTTCTTCGATGTCTCGTAACGCCACTTCTTTAATTGGATCACGCGGGGCGCCCTTATCGCGATCGGAAGTAATTTCTGCTTCTAAATTACCGGAACGTTTTTTTAGATCATTCAAAATTGCCGCCGATTTAACCGGATAAAAAAACATCGACACGTCGAGCGGCGAATTAAAGTTTAAGATCGGCACAAACCAGCCGATAGTAATATAGCGTGGATAAGTAATTACAAAGATAGTGCGAACATAAGTTTGCCCCAATCGCAAATAAGTTCGCTGAACATCGAGCGCGGCCGGCGCAATTAGATCGAGAATCGAAATAGTACCGGCGCGGTAGCGCTTTTCTTCTATCAACACTTCCCGGCTCACAGCTGGTTCGGCCGAAGCCGCCGGGGTGGTAGTAGGTTTTTTACCGAATAAAGCCATAAGTTTAATCAAGGCGAATGTCTGAAACGTTTGCTAGTGGCTGTGCTTGCGCGGTGTCGGGATTGTAGGAGTTATAATACAGCTCAATTAAAGCTTGCGTGTCGAGCCGGCTCACGGCCAAACCAATACTCGATAACTCACCGCTCACGTGGTCTACCCGCTGGTTAAGGTCTTTAGTGCGTCTAGCAAACCGCTCCTCGCTTAGCCGTACCAATGAGGTTGGCGCAAATAAATCTTGCAACCGCGACCAAAAACTTTTTTGCTTGTCGGACAGCGGATCGTAAGGAATAACCACGTAAAAGCGTTTACTCATAATATCGCCAATTTCTACCAGTTCACCGATATATTTGCGGTAATCGGCAATCTGCATCCGCAGTAAATCGTTGGTTTGTTCTTTTTCCACTTGCTGCAATTTAGTTAAATATTTGGAAATATCCATTTTGCGCGACTGTACCACAATTTGCAGCGGAAACGTGAGTGAATTTAAAAACTGCATGTAGGCGCTAATAATTGCCTGCTGCTCGTCGGTAGATTTAAGCGCAAAGTTAATACTCGACACAATCAACACGGCGCGCAACGTGCCGTCGCGCATAATTACGGTGTCGTTTCGTATTTCGCCGATCGACAATACTTTTTTTGTGGAAGCTCCAGTCATGTAATTATAATTAAAATGACAGCTCGTCGGTTGGGCGATACACGCCACCAGTATTAACCACTAGCGATAGTTCTTCTAACCGCCCCTTGGCCGGTAACTGCTTAATGGTAATCACCGGGGCCGCCGGTGGCCGTTGACCGGTTAACATTTGCCGTACTTCGGTATCGGTGAGCTTTTTGTTCCAAGTATACAGCCGCGGGCGTTTAAAAGTTTCTATCACATTAAGCATAAAGTAGTGAAACGGCTGGCCGTTGATCTTAGCAAAAGCAAAGGTGCCGAAAATACCGAAGGTAACAATGCAACTAACCACAAACGACCAGAAACTGAACAGTTTATATTCGATAAAGATAAACAGAAACCCCACCAGCATAATTAGAAACTGGCGCACGGTAATCGGGCCAATAATTTTTGGCTCAACATCGATAAATTGCGGCACTAAAAAATGTTCGGCCATAGGTTTACCCTAGTATTCTAGCATGCGCGACAACTTTGCTAAAGCGGTATATTCCCCACTTGCTAAAAACGGCTGCTGCGCTGCCTTCCGCGCGGCAATTACCGCGTCGATCGACTGGCGCTGTTCCACCGCCTCTTTACTAATAGCCAAATAAAGCCGGTGCACTTCGCTGTCGCGCCATGCCGTTCGGGCTGCCAGTTGTTGCGGGAAGCTTTCTTTGCCGATAAGCTGAATCTTCTCCCAAATCCGCTCAATCGCTTGGAGCGGTTCACCCAATGCCCGCCAATCAACCAACCGTAACCGGCGTAGTTCTTCGACCGGATTAACCAATCGGCTCGGCGCCCGCACATCGGTAATGCGCTCGGCGGCATAATTAGTCGCCACCGAAACGTTGGCCGGTGACACATTAGCTGCTTTTAACGGCGCGAGCTGGCGCTGTCGATGAAATAAATTACTCAGCTGCTGCCGCCAGCCGGGCTTGCCTAACGGCCGGATTGGTGGTGGTAATGGCCGGTTAGTAAACGGTTTAACCGCTAACCCAGCCAACGCCTGGGGTAACACCGCTTGCTTGGTAATATGCAGGGCATTACGCAAAGTGTCTTTGGTGGAACTGGGAGCGATCGGTTTTGGCAACGGTCTGGTACGATCTACGACTGCCGGTGGCGGTGGCGCTATTTCGTGGTCGAGTTCCGTTTGGGTAAATTGATGCGGCGGCGCTGTTTGAACAACCGTTGGCACTATGTCTAAATGTTTTGGCGCCACGGCCGGCTTAGCCGCTGGCCGATGCGTTAATAATTGCATCACCAAATCTACCGCCACTTCACTTAACGCTAATCCCCCGTTGGCTCGAGAACGTTGCAATGCTTCACGTGTTTGCAGTTGATCGCGCACGCCTTTTACAAACACGGTCACGATATTGCGCAGCCGCCGTTCCATTACTTCATCACCCATGGTGACCGCGCCGTTGGCGCTAATTTTTTGCACCAAGTTGTTAATTTCCGTTGTTTCGGCGGTTGATGCTGCTGTATTATCCATTGCCACTACTGGAGCCTGAGCCACCGCCGCTGGCGTACCGGACAAATGCGAAAAACGTCCGCGGGTGTCGCGGATGGGAATGTCGTTTAAAATATCGAGCGGAGTAGTAGCGGTCATAACCCTCCTAAAACCAACAGCTTTAATTAGCGCCGCCAGTGAAACTTACCATCAGCCACATCGAAATACGCAATCTGACTATACTTATCGTTACCGGCCCGTTTAAGCGCGTTCGCCAGTTGCAACCCCCAACGAGCCGCTTCGTCTTCGGCCAAACCGATTTTTTGCTGCAACACCAGCTCTAAGAAAAATTGAATAAACTGCGGCGCTTTCGGGTAAAGTTTTAAGTCGTTCAGTCGGTTAATGTTCCCCTGTCGCTCCAAAGCTTGGCTAACCACTTGTGTAAAACGGTTGTCGTCGCGCAAAATATCGTCTAGTACATCGGTGCTGGCTAGTAATTGCAACGCCGCCACTATTTCCACTTCGTCCGGTTGCACGGCATTAATGGCCGCGAACAAGGCATCGCGGCCGGCGGCCGGATCGCCATGAGTAGTTTGCTGCAATGCCGCGCCGCGGTTTGCCACCGCCGCCGCTTTAGTTTGGTCGCCCTGGTAACGCGCCACAATTTGGCTTTGGCTCCATTGTCCGGCGGTGGTTGGCGCGGCCAGTGTTGGGGCAACCGGTGCGGACGGAACCTTGTTTATCACTCGCGGTGTTACCGGCAAAGGCGGCGCTTTAAATATTGGCCGAGCCGGTAGGGTTGGTGTTGGTGTTGGTGCTGCTGCCGGCGCTGGCGTGGCTCCGGTAGCTTGTTTCATGGCATTTATTTTTCGGCGAATGGCGCCATCGGGATCGATCAATCGGAACTGGCCACGATGGTAATAGGCCGGCCGACCACGTTCGTCGGTGGTGTAGATTCCTTCTTCTAACCCATCCATGGCTTGCGAAGAATGTTTTAGCTCTTCGTATAATTTAGTTAGCCATTCCACTCGTTCCCGCTCAATTGGTTTAAGCGCGCTCAGCAACGGATCTTGCGCCAGCCATTGCTGGTAAGCCAACTGATCGGTAGCCCCGGAACCAACCGCGTTAATATATTGCCCCAGCCAAACGTTAATGGCACCGTCGACACTATTGGTTTGCACTCGTACCGACGCGGTTAATTTTTCGATATTATCTAACAGCGCTTTGCGAATTTTTTCTCGGTATTGATCGCGTATTGCTAGATCATCTTCTAAAATTAATTTGGCGGTTAGTTTTGCTATTACGTCTACTCCAGGCATAAACTCGACAATCGCGCCTAAACCGGTACGGAACAGTTCCACGCAACGATCCCACGGCTGCTGCAAAAACAACACCCAATAAAGCTGCTGCTCAAGTTGCTGCCACGCCATTCGTTCTTCTGCCGGCATGCCGCTGCGATTAGCCTGCAACCGTTCTTTAATAGCAACTAAAAACTCAGTGGCCGCTTCGGCATCGTCTTCTATTACCACCTGACGTATCTCTTGCGTGGCACTGGCTAGTAAATTGTTGGTTTTGTTTTGATCCTCCATATCGCTTTAAGTACTTTGGCCTTGTTTAATACTGGCAACCAAAGCCTGCCGGGCTAATTTCTTGTCTTCTTTAGTAAACTTCTTTAAGCTTTTAATCGCATCTAATATATGATTATACTTTTCATCTTTTTCTATTTCGCCATCATTAGCACGACGTTCCAACTCTTTCAAAATTGCCTCCTTATTTTGTACTACCCAATCACGACTACCTTGTGAAATTTGGCTATTATTGATAGTTTTTTCCACCTGCACCCGGGCGTTAATAATCCAATCTATACCGGCTGCATCCATCTTTTTGGTGCCGTCAGGTTCAGTCGACCCTAAGTGTGCCCCGGCGGTATTACGCAGGGTCATTTCTTGGTTCTTGTAACGATCGGCCAGCAAATCGAACCGAGCTAGTTCGCTGTCCCCCTCGCTCTTAACCACATTTTGACCCTTCTCGTAACCGTAAATAGAATGTAACAATGCGTCTGGATTAGTGCCACGATTAGCCCCGGCATCACCCAGCGATTTTAACAAATTAACCGATTGTTTATGGCTCATTAGCAGTTTACCCATCAGCATTTCGGTGCGGAACTTTTCCATTCCTTCACGGCTGTAAGCATAGCCCTGTTTATTCATAACCGTACTAATAGTGCCATCCGCCATGGCTTTTTTAAGCAACACCGCAATATCAGGGCCGGCTTTATTGGCAAAAGCTCGGGCCAGATCTTCACCCAATTTGTTTGGGTCGGCCACACCTTCCGGGAACTTTTTCCCCGCCTCAGCTTCAGCCGCATCGGCAACTGCGCCAGCTTCACCAGTTTGTGGTGCCGCAATAAAGTTAAGTAGGCGACGCTTTTCGGCAGCCAACTTTTCTGTACTTTCAGTTGGTTCACCTAATTCAAGTGTTTTAGCCAATGGTAGTAATCTTTCTTCTAACGCCTGTTTCTGTCGCAGATCTGTTAATCGTTGGTTAACGTCTCTTGCTTCTAACGATTTACCTTTACCAGATTTTTCAAGTTCTGCTTTTTGTTTCTCAGCATCTCCCATCAACTTTTTATTCTCAAGTATTCTATTTTTAATACTTTCGGAAGAATTATCAACCCGCGGATTACTGAGCTTATTAAACTCTTCTTCCGTTGATTCTAAACCAGCTTGAACATATTCCTCAGCCGTCACGCTACCTTTAAGATTTTCGCGTTCCAATTCTCTTGCCTTGCGATATTCTTCAAGTCTAATTGCACCCGCCCCACTATCGCTTCGTTCTTTATAAACTTTATTAGTTTCTGCATCAAATTTTTCATAATAGGCAGTTCGTCCTCGCGCTTTTAGGTCGTTTGGTAAACTTTCATCTTTTTCTATTTCAGTTAATCTTTCCCTAGCTTCGTCTTTGCTCATACCAATTTGAGCTGCATCAACAATATTCTTTAATCGCCCACCACGCCCAGATGTGATTGACTCACGCAAAGCTGCGTAGTGTGCTTGTGGACTATTACCGGCCCGAAAAACGGCCGCCCGGGCTTGACCTAGTACACCGCCTGTTTCCTGCAAATCTTTAACCTTAGCCGCAAACTTAATATCGCCCTGTTGTTTTTTATATTTCTGCATTTCTTCCCGGTGTGCCTTATACGCTTGCCACCGCTCAACCGGGCTAACAATCCGCCGGCCGGTTTTGGCGTAAAGAGTTTGGTTTAAGTTACCAGCCGCAGCTTTAGTGCCGCGCCAGGCCTGCCGCGCCGCCAACCCGGCCGCGCCCACGGTGGCAATTTTAGCCGCCGATAAACCAATACCTTTGGCCCGATTGAGCATGTTTTGCCCAAACTTAGCCCCACCTACGCCCATTTGCGCGGTGATGGTCATACCACCCACCAACAGGCCAATTGATACAATAAAGTTGGTTAAAAACCCCGGCTCACCGGATTTACCAATGCCCGCCGTTACTTCCGCCCCCTCGCCACTACCCATTAAGCTCGGCTGCCCCAAACCGCCGGCACCGGAAAATGAGGCCATCGACAGCCAGATAAAAAACGCCAGGATCGGCCCGCCAATTAAATACTTTACAAACTCCCCCGACCACATACTCGCCTTACCCGAAGCGGACGGCACGGCTTGCATGGCATAAAACAATGGCGAGAGTACAATTAACAACCACAACATTACAATCCGGTACGCCAGCATCACTACCATCGCTATCAGCACCAACAGCAGCACAATTAAATACAGTACGGCATAGAGGTAAATAACAACCACATCTAGAGTTGGGTCGGCACTGCCGTCTTTTACATCTACCCCGCCGGTTCTAAAAGACAGTAAATCTTGTAAGCCCACCGAGGCCAACATATTACCCGGGCCGATGTCTTTAAACCCGGCCACAAAGGTAAGCATTACCACTTGCGCCGCGTCTATAGCCAGGCCGCAAATGGTGCGCGAGAAGTTAACCAAAATGGCTAAGATAATCACTTTCGGCAACAGTTTTTTGTAGTTGTAGGTTTCTAACCCCGGCAGAATGGTGGCAATGGCGATAATCAACAAGATGATTACAAACACCATGTTCACCATATCGCGCACCAACACCCAACCATAAATTACCGTTGGCGCGTTAATAAAGTCGTTGTAACTGGCCATGGCAACAATCGTGTCGGTCGCCAATATCACTAATTGCCCCAAACCGGATACTAATGCTTCTAAAATACCGGCCAACACCGAATAGGTGGATATTTCCGCCCGCGCCACCTGCGGCAAAACAATCGCGCACACCGCCACCACTGCCACCACTCCCCAGTGGCGAGTGAGGTAGGAGAGAGATTGTTTAGCTTTTTTAAGTAGTGGCAAGCGCATGATCGTGCAAGTTATTTTAGTATTTGTTTACGGAGCGACTGGGTTATCGCCTAGTATAATTAGCTCGCCGCCTGCTACCCAACCGTTAATGGCACATTGATTATCGTCATCATTAGAAAACAGACAGGCCATATTACCGTCAGAGCCGCAACTACTAATACCATCGGCACATACACCCCAGTTATCAATTAATTGTACAGCCGGGCGGTAACGGTTGCAGGGGCCGTTGTAACCATTCCAAACGTAGTTCGGATCGTCTTGGTTGGCAATTTGTATGCCGCAATGTTCGTAGTATGTATCGGTAGAGCTGGGATCAAAAGCGTAAGCACCAATAAACTCGTAATATTCAGCTTTACACGCATTACCCTGATCGCCATAATTAGCATTGCCACAGGCTGATTTACGGTTAGCAAAAGCATCACGACCATTCGTAACAGAAATATATCGGTCACCACTGCCACCAAAACCAGCGCCATCCCAGTCGATCCCGATATTGCGAATTGGCATTTGTTGGCCGTTGGCGTTATAGCCAAAGAACCGAATAGCTACTTGGGTATAACCGCTAGCTACCACTAATGGCTGCTGACCATTACCGTAACTACGGAAGTTAATCGACGGCCCTTCGCCAACTCCTTCAGTTACTGCGCCGGCTTCAATACCCGTTAAGACCGGTTTGATTGTTGGCGCCACCCCATCCCGTTTACGGTAATCGAACATGCTGTTATCTTCAGGGCGGGAAAAGTCGCCAAATTCTCCCACCATGGTCCATTTATATACCGCGAACGACTTAGCGAACAGTTCGCCTATTTTTTCCCGCACATCGGGGGAAGTTGGCCAGTGGTCGTCACTGGTAAAGTCATAATCGTTTAATTTTCTATACTCTGATACTTCTGCACCAATATAACCTGGGGTTATTGTTGTTACTTGTGGGCCACAAAATGATTCGTTACCCTCGGCTGAGCTGCAAGAATATGGAGTACCGGCAAATGGAAACTCATTTGCAACAATCGGGTTGTAGATATATCGTGCATCGGTCAACTTATCAGTAATAGTACTACTAGTCATTGATAACTGGGCGCTGCCGTAAGTATAATTATCAAATGCAATACCTAAAACTGTAATAGCCGTTTTGTTAAAGATAGTGTTGGTTCGTGGTGCGGCGTTATATTCAAAACCACTACTTCGCTCATTTATTAGCGTCTTAGCAAATGCGGTGCATTGTTCGTTGTAATAGACAATCGGACGGAGATAAATAGAGCCGTCTATATTTCTTCCGTGATATTCTTCGTTAGTTCCTGGACAAACCGAAGGAAATCCACCGCCTGAATCTGTTTCATGGCTATTACCAACGGCGACTTTAAACTTGTTGAATACTCCCCCTTCACTCGAATTGTTCGATCCTGAAACTATTATTTTTAATGCGTTTTGTGCGGTTATTGGCATGTTTTCCGGAGTAACGTTAGCGTGCCCATTACTAAGCGCGATCTCGCTATTAAAAACCATAATGTCAGCGATATCATCGGCATCATTATCCTTATAACTAATGGCATAGTTACGCCAAAGATCAAACAAAGGATCATCAGCATCATTGTAGGCCACCGGCCAACACGTTTCCCAACCGGTAAATATTCGAGCAGATTCTTCATCACAGTTATAATTATTAACCGCGGTATCTTCAAGGTCATTAAATGGGGTATACATTTCCCGCTTATTTTTATCCGGTATAAATACTACCGCACTGGTAGCATTACTGATAAATATAGCTGCGGGGGCCGCTCCTTCATGACCAAATGGGCTTGTCGCCACTCCCATTAAACATCCTTGTTCTTCGAATACAATCGCCTCAATACCATCCATGGGCGCATTGGCTAATCTGGTGGCTGATTCTAAGGTAAACTCCACGCCACATTTTGTGCTTCTAGGGGTATCATCGGTGTTGGTTCTTGCATAAACACGAACATCACCATCTTTTACCCAAGTTTGATCAATAGGTGGCCCAGGAACTTCTTGCCATTCGTAATGACCAGGCTCTCGCTGGCCATCATTATCATTATCTGGCAATGAACAGGCAAGACTAGCAGGATCAAATTCTCCAATATCACCTAGGACGCAATGTTGTTCAAGCTCCGTGGTTTCAACTATAACATCATTTACTGCCCCATAATCACCACAACTTTGTTCGGTATGTGATACTGGCCTATACTCTTCCCAATCATATATTTTCGATTCATCATCCGGACAAATTAATACCTGATGATCATGATCACAACCTTCAAGATCTTCAACGTGATCGTCTGTATGTGAACTGGTGGTTTGTTTATACGGCGCATTACCTCTTTCTCGCAAACAGTACCATAAATCATTGCTGTTTAATCCTTCAATTTCACTGTAATCCGCGCCTGGATCGGCTAAGAAGGCATTACCCTCGCCGCGCAGCAAGTCCATTGGCATCCAAGTTAAACAGGCCTTACGTTCGGGGTTATTTTCCACATTAATGTTTCGTACGCCTTCCAAGCAATAACCCTTCCAGCCCAACAAGCTTTGAATTTCTTGCGGCGGCACGCAAACATCGTTATCGGATGGGGTATAACAATTAGTATCTTCATCATCATCACCACAATCATACATGACTGTTGAATTGTCCCCTCCAGTAGTGGTTTCTCCTGTATATCTTGGTTCTTCTGTTTCCGCTTCACAATCATCATCAAAATTACACAAATCACCAACTTTAAGACCGGTAGTGCCGTCTACTTCACTACAAACACACTTTCGGCCAAAACAAGGAGAGGATTGATCCGTCGAAGTTGATTCTTCTTCTTGCTCACTGTTATCTAACGAACTACCGCCGCAATCAGGATCGCGCAGATCTGTTCTACCATCTTCATCATCATCAATCCCGTTATTGCATTGGGTTACAATAATACCACCGCCAGTCATGGCCACATCGTCGCTCATATTAGCCCCTTGAAAGGTAATGTAAGCTGTGCCGCCGTTGGAAATTAACTTTTGGTAATGACAGTCACAATATTCTTTTTCTGACCCATCTGGGTTTTCACCACAGATATTCACTCCAGCAAAGATAGTGTTACCGGCCACCGCGCGACTAAACGGTGAATCTAGTTCCGGATACGCCCGGCAGGCTTTTTTACGTTCAACATTACCCACCCCAACACCAATCGGCTGGCGAGTTATTTGCTGGGTATTTGTATTGATTAGGCGATATCCCAAGTGGTAGCTGGTGGTGGAGAAATCACATTTTTGGTTGCTGGCGCAATCACCGTCACTAATGCAACCACTAATAGCAGTTGCTCCGGCTATTCCGCCAACATACACGCTGCCAATATTTGCTGGGGCAACAGTAACTGGCGTACCGGATGGCGGCGTGGTCGAAACACATTTACCAACCGCTACTTCGTCTAAGCTCCACACCGGGCGTAAATACGGAATGGAAAGCCCGGTATATTCGTAACCGTTCATCCAACCCATGTTGCGGTTAAGATATTTATTAAGCACCAATGGGTTTTGTTCTACTTCATCTTCCGAAACTCCATAAGTAGTAACATCTTGGGCGATGCTAAACATGCCTTCATTACCATTAATATTGTTAACACACGGCACACCCGGGCGGTTACAAGGCATGGCTGGTGTAACGATTGGCATTGGTAAACCATCGGCCGGGTTTTCTATATTGCCCGGATCAGCCTGGCCATCTCTATAAGTGATTGCATTGTAAGGAAAGCCAATCGGATTTTCTACCGCCGGAGTACATTCACGTTCGTTGTAACGCACCGTGCACACCGTGGGATTACCCGGCAAGGCGCAGTTACAGCCGGTTGATTGGTTACAATCATCGTCCAACCGGCAACGCTGTGATTCGTCGGTAGTGGCACAATAATACAGCGGCTGGGTGGGGTCGTTAATCGAGGTAAACTTAGTACAGCTGTTGGTAGTAAAACATACTTCCGATTTTTGGCCGGTGGCCGGATCGGTCCAAGTTTGTTTTTGTTCGCAATTAACCCATTCGGCGCACACCCGATCACGGCGAACTTTAATTAAATCGTTAGCGTTATTGGTGGCGGTGGGGCAATAGGCCGAATCACTACCAACCGGCTGTTCACAGTTAACCGGCGACACCGGCGTAAAATTAGCCGCTTCGCTCTTGGCATAGGTGGCGGTGGCATTGCTGGTACTAAACTCACCCTGCAATGTTAGCTCGCTTTGGCCGATATATTGTTGCCAGTTAACTTTGTTGTAATTAGTAAACAGCACACAGCCTTCTTTTAGCGAAGCACCGGTGCGGCATTCGTCGCGGCGGATGCTGGCATCGTCGAGATAAAAGTATCGATTATCGCCATTTTGTGAACTACCCGCCGGGTCAACAAACTGGGTGCAGCTACTAGCTTCTGGCGTGCAATACTTAGCCGCGTAAAAATTAACTCGCAACGGATCCCAGATAGAACAAGGTGTGTCCGACCCAGTAACAGTTGGATTTTTTACAAACCAACCTGGAATGCCGGCGGCGTTATTGCGATATTCACAACCCTGGCCACCGGGGTTACGGAAATATAGCACCGGAAAGTCGGTGTTATCGGAACTAAAGGCATCGCACCACAACTCACTCCGCTGGCAAGCGGTAGTGTCGTACTGATCGGGAGTATTTTTTAGATAACGAGTGCTTTCGTCGGTGGCGGCAAAAGTAATATCTTTACCAATATTAGCTAAAGTACTTTGTTCCAAATAATTGCTATATGGCACCTGGCCCAATGCCTGACAGCCCTTATCGGCGGCGTTGCAGCGATATTCCGGCTTATTAACAAGGTAGACAAAATTATCAGCTGGCACCGGCACGGTACTTAATTTATATGGCTCACTAGCCGTTACTCCATTAGGAAATGGTACGGACGGCAAGGCTTCGGCTTGAGTTTTAGTTAAAACGTAACTGCAGGTTTGTTCACCGTTTAACACCTGGCACACCACGCCGTTATCTTCGCAAGCACAACCATTCGTATTAGTACAGGCGCTGGTTAGCTTGCATTCTCGCCAGTATTGCTGATACCACGGCGAGCTGGAATTATGTGTGTCGATTAACGCCTCGCAACCAATCGAGCCGGGCTGGCACAAGCGGTTAAAAGACCGTAGATATTGAATAACATTGCTGTTGTTTTTGTAAGCAGCACAACCAAGCATAAATTGCGGTGCCGCGGCCCCAGATTGGTTTTGGTCACAAGCCGCAGGCGTAACCCAGCTGTCGGCAATTAAAAACTGCGTGTCGTTAGCCACTTCTAGCTTAACGTTATCAACATACAGTATTCCCGACCCAGCTGTATCGAATACTAATAACGATGCTACATCTTTTAATTGCACCGGACCAAAACGGTAGTATTGCCAATTGGTGCTTAACGCCGCGTTAGTGGCAAATGAATCTCCCGGCCCGGTAGTAACGTCTTTTTGGAAAAAGATATTAACGGTGACCGGAGTGGTATTGCGTGCCCAAAACGACAAGGTATAGAAAGTATTAGCGCTAACCAATGCCGGATCGCTATCGCTACCATCACCTAACCACCGAGCAATTGGATCACCACCAATTGTAGACCGAGAACGATAAGAATGACCGCCAACTGAATAATTTTCTCCCACCACGTATCCTGCATAATTAGCATTGCCGGTATGTTCATAAATATTCCAAGTCGCCGTTGCTGGGCCAACAGTTTCGCCATCGAACACATCTTCGAATATCGTGGTACCAGCCGCGGCATAGTTACCTTTGTATTCACGGCAGCCCGGTTTATTGCAAGCGGTGCTACTTTCTGGTTCGCCTAAGTAACGACATTGGCCGCTAAAATCGTCCCACTGGGTCGCCACTATACCGGCGTAACCACTGGCGACGTTAACACAATCAGTTTCATCTTTTAAGTTGTAACACAAACCGTTATACGACACGCCATTAGCGGCAGCGCAAAGCTGGGCTGGAATTGGCACCACCGTATTAGTTGGCAGACCGTTAACTACCGCTACTAAACGGCATTGGTTATATAACCCGCCAGAATTTTTACAATCAGTATTAACCACTCCAGTAACTGTGTCGCGACCAGCACCACCATCGAGTCGATATGGATGACAAGATTCGCTACATAATACGGTATCGGTCATTAAGCGATAGCTAATCTGGCCGCCAGCCGAGTAGAACTGGCGGCAGTTAGGTGTAATTTGCGAATTATACCAAGCATCACCCAGATTCTGGCCGTAAAATGGTTCGCAACTATACGGGTCACCATTGTAACCGACTTGGTAAATGTTGTAATTAGGATCGTTTGCGTCTGGATTAATGTAGCTAAATTGTTTTATTACAAACGGCTGACTAAGGTTGCCCGGATTTTCTTTCAAACTAAAGAGCTGCAACCGATAACCGGTCGCCTCACTCCCCTCCCAAGTGTAAAATGGCGCGCAGTCTGGACTGACCGAAAAATTACAAACACTACCAGCAGCACAGTCGTTATTGCTGGTACATTGCTGGCCCAAGCTATTTGAACAATAACCGGTTGTTTGTAGTACGCTGCTTTCGCATCGCCGCAAGAACGAATAATTTTCCACGCTTTCACCGCCGGCCGGGACTGTGTCTAAATTAGTAAAGGCCTGACAGCCAGCGTTTTGTGCATTGCACTTTTCGCCACTGCTGGCAATAAAGTACAATGGGAACTTTTGGCTATAAAAATTAGTGGCCGATTGTTTGTATGTAGAATACCCCACGCAGGCCGCCGGGCAGGAATCGTTTGGTACAACTTGCCCGGGGATAACCGTGCCATCGAGCAGGGCGGTGTATTCTTGGCAACCGACATCTTGGGCACTGCAAACCGGGGCGTAATCATTACATTCCGCTGGCTGGTATTGACTGCCGTTGCAACCCAGGTAACTGGGGGCCTGGCGTAAATAAGTCTGGTTGTTTGAACCGTATTTAGCGTAACCATCTACATTGCTGCCGCCTTCGGCTATTTGCACGCCGTCAAGCAAGCAGCCGTCATTTTTGGCCATGAATATAAACCCGATCGCGGCATCGCTCACATCGTTGGGAAAAGCATACACCAAGCTGTATCGTCCCCAGTTGAGCATGTCATTCGCTCGCCAAGTGTTAATATCGGTTCCAGGAGCTAAGAGGTTAGCTAATTCTGTGCGATAAGCACCAATCGCGTCATTTATCAGATCGATCGTGCCGGTATTACTGGTGCTGCCAAACGCAATTAAACTTTGCTCGTTACAATTTTTAGTGGCAAACGACAGCGTAAAAGTACGGCTGTCTACCGCCGAACCAACCGGCGCTTTAGCACCAATTAACGTATTATTGCTTAATTTAACCGCGGTGGCGTCTAGCCAAAAATCATCAGTGGAAACGGTTACACCACCAGGTAATAGATATTCCCAACCATAGATGTTAGCTAAACTGCCATCGGCATGGGCGCGATATTCTTCGAAACTGCCGTTGCGCACTAAATTAGTGCCGGAACCGGGGAAACTGCGAATAAACTCGCTACATCCCACGGCTGCATCGGTACAACTGGCGGCTTCGTTATCGAAAAAGTATAAGTAATCGCTGGCTTGGTCGGTTTCGTTATCTACTAGCCCCAAAACATCTTTGTGCTGATAGTAATCACCCAGCCAATCGCCAGTAGGAGCAGTTTTATTCCACGCATAAGCGCTGCAGCCATCGTTGTTGGCGCTGCAACCAGCATAAGACAGGCTGTCTTTTAACACGCTTAACTCGGTATCACTCGAACCGGCTTGGAAAGTTTGGCAGGTATCGTAGTAATTTGGGCATTCCTGGCCGTCGAACCACCAGATATTTTTTTCGCGGTCGCATTGCCCCCAGGCGCGGCAGCCGCCATCGGCTTCTTCTAAAATACAATCTTCGGTTTTAGCACAGTAAGTTTGGCGTAAACCGCCGCCCAAAAGCAGTTCGCCCGGCGCTTCGGCCACACAACGCTGTTGTGGCGCTTTTAACACCCAGTTGGGGTCGACCAAACCGCAGAACAAGCTGTCATTTTGGTCAATCAAGTGACTTTTTAGACTGACGCCATTGGTACTATTATCAGTTTCAAACCCGGCATCAAAGCCATCGCAGATATTATTAAACCCGGCAGAAGTAAACTCTTGCATTAACCCACTTAGGCTATAAACGGTATTGAGTTGAGTTTTAACCGCCTCACGGCGGATAATTTCTGCGGCCAGTTCCCACCCCACCGGCACAATCCGTGCTCGGCGCATTTTTTGAATATTACTAATGCCAATACCTTGGGTGTAATTCGGTTCGGTGCCGGTTTGCGGGCTGGTGTAGCCAAACGGCGCCGAGCCGTCGATATAGCCATATTCTTCTATTGCTGATTTTAACGTTAGTTGGTTTAGCACCGCGTGGCCAAACTCTTGGTCCATCACACAATTGTTAATACCGGGGTTGCTATCGGGGCAAATAATCATTTCGCCTAACATATCGTATTCGCCGCCAATTTCTATTTTTGGTTTTAACAGCGAGGCATAAGTTTGACTGGCATTACGGCCGCTGGAGTAGCTGCCGCCGTAACCGGAGCCTTGCCCTTCGTCTATGTAATCATTAATATCGCCCGATGCGCACAAGAGTGAACCGGTAAAACGCACATCCGGCCCCTTACCGGGAGATTTAATGCTCCGCGCGATATCACACGGCGTTTTTACCCCCCATAGGCTTTTTAGCCAACGAGTCATTAGTTCTGACACCAACGTGTTGGAGAATTGTTGCACGAAAGGTGCTAATATCGCCCCCTCTGCTAAAGCCCAACCATCAATTGTATTTTTTGTATCTCCCGGCTGTTTGAAAAACCCATTCTCAAGCTCTAATTCCAATGTTTTAGATGGCTTAATAATTAATCCAGCCGAATCAAGTGCGTCGTGGATTTTCAAACCAAAATCAATTTTTAATGGATCAAAGTTAGTTTTTCGTGCCTCGGCTTTGTAATCACTTAGCCGATTAATCGCAAACAACATTGCTCCGGCATCACTTTGGGTGGGCGAAAAAGATGCCGACAGCCGTTTAAGCCATTCGGTTTGGTCTTGGGCTGCCAATGCTTTGTAGCTTTTTTGCACCTCACGCCAGTCACACTTGGGTTTAGGATCTTCGGCGCCCAATACGCCAATTTGCACCGCCAACTGCAATTTTGGATCGGGATTGCACAAAAAACTGGCCTCGCCAAAAAATGCTTGCGAAAACGAACCGATAAACTCACCGGCCGCGGCGTTGGAAATATCTTGGCCAATAGTTTCCAGTGTCCGTGAATCCGTCAGTGACCGCAACCCCGACCCGCCTTCGGCCAGTTTTACTGCGATGTCTTTTGCCGCCATTCTCGATGCCATCTGTAGTCCATTAGCGACGGCGATGCCAAAAGCTTTGTCAAGTTGTTTCTCGATTGCTTCCGCTGCAGCCTTTAATTTTTCTGATATATTTAATCCCGTATCCACTACCGGCACACCACCCGCCGGTGATGTGTAATCTGGAATCGGAGTATTATTAATTATTGCGTCAGCCACATTAATAGCATGGGGACTTACAACGATCAAAATACAAACAAGAAACACGCCTAACCTAAGTAACCACCGGCGAATTGCTCGCTTGGGTTTAATTTGTTGTTGCTTGTTGGAATTAACCATATTCTATCTTTAGCTTCTATTGCTGAGCAATATCGAACGTCTGTAGCAAAAACTCACGCAAAGTAGCATCGTCTTTACCCTCCACCAGTGTTTTACTCACCCCGCTGTCTATTAACAAACTTTTAAGCTCGGCCGATTTCATGCTTTTGATCATTTCAGTAAAAGCAGCTTTTTGATCGGCGGTTAAGCTAGAGCCAAGTGTGGTGGTAATAGCTGCCGGGGCAACGGCAGTAGTATCAGTACTAGCAGTGGTTGGCGTGCCGGTAGCGCCAGCGGCGGCCGATGTTGTTTGCCCCTGGAGCTGGCGAATCATGGCAATTAGGTCGGTATCGCTAACTTGGTCTAGGTCGGCTGAACTAACGCCATTGGCAATTAACAACGTGCGCAGTTCTGTTGGGTCGATATTTTCTTGAGCCACCAACGCGTGTAACGGCGAGAGTGAACTTACAAATTCTGCATCGGTTTGGGTGGTGTCGGTGGATACGCCGGCATTACCAAGCAGAGTGGCAATTTGGGTTTCGGCTTGCGAAGCCGGTTGGTTGTAATATTCCTTAAAGGCGGCACAATCTTTACCTTCCGGGCAGCGCGGATCGGTGCCTTTGGCTATTTCCGCGGCGTCGCTAATGCCGTCGCTGTCGGTGTCGAGCAAATAAATGCTGGTTAAATAAACATTTTGTTCGTCGTAATCGTTTAGGCCGTCGCTATCGGTATCGGATTGGCGCAATGCCTCGGCATTATTAGAGTTTTGGTTTAAGTATGAAAAGTCCACCGCTAATAAATCGCTCGCCGGGCGAAACGGCACCAGCACGTTGTGTGACAATTGCCACAAGCTTAAGCCCAACACCACCACTACTACTGCAATTATTCCACCAACTACCCGCCGGCTGGGCGCTGCCACCAAATGGCCACTTTGAATTGGGATAACATCAACTGAACGCGCGGCCAAAGGCGGAGCGTTTAGAACTGTGTCGTCCATGAACCGTTGGGGCATAGGCACCCGCACTACAAAACCATTGCGTTTAATCTTAAACTGCACTCGTAATTGAGTGCTCGCATGGTGATGCGCTTATTATACCAAAAAGTACGTAGGCACGTCAAAGGTTTTTGGCTAATCGTAGCCAGTCGTCCACAGCTAATTCTTGCGGTCGCGCATTAATATTTATTCCTAAAGCAACCAATCGCTCCCCCACCAGTTTTTTGTCTAATTGCAACCCGGCCGCCAGATTATTTTGCAGCTGTTTGCGTGGCGAACTAAAACCAACTTTTACCACTTGCCAGAACTTTTTTTCGGTTAGACCGCTGGTGCCTGGTACCACCGCAAACGGTCGCAAATTACTCACGCGAATCACCGCCGAATCCACCTTTGGTGACGGCGAAAAGCTATCGCGCCCCACGGTGGCAATATATTCTGGCGTGCCATATAACTGCACCGATATCGCCAAAATGCTCATTTTGCCAGGTTTGGCGCAGATCCGTTCCGCCACCTCTTTTTGAATTAGCCAGACCAATTCGACCGGTTGCGGCGCCTCGGTTAGAAACTTTCTAAACAAAGCGTTAGTAATTAAATACGGCACATTAGCCACTATCTTAAAACCACCGCCCAGCGCTTCGGCCACCCGCGCCGACGGCCAGTCTAAAATGTTTCCAACCTCAACCTTAACATTCGGGTATGGCGTCACCACGGTTTGTAGAATATCGGCTAGCTTGCTGTCCAGTTCCACCGCTAACACTTTTTTGGCCCGCTGCGCCAGCTCCACGGTTAACACTCCTAAACCTGGGCCAATTTCAAGCACCAGGTCTTTATCGGTCAATTTTGCCGCCGCCACAATTTTTTCCAAGGCGGTTCGGTCAACTAAAAAGTTCTGTCCCCTACTTTTACGGGCGGCCAGCCCGGCGGACTGCATTAGTAGTTTAACGGTTGAAGGATTGGTAAGATCGAAGTTCATAGGAAAATTGTTAAATGTTTAGGTGTTTACTGTCATTGCGAGGAGCGGAGTCGCCCCGCGTCCGAGCGGGGTGACGAAGCGACTAAGCAACCCCAGCTCCTTTTAGATTTCGTTTCATTCGTGATGACAATAAGGAGCTGGGGTTGCTTAGTCGTCCTGCGGGACTCCTCGCAATGACACTAGTCCCTAGCCCCTAATCCCTAGTCCCTCGACCGTTACCGGCCCGGAACGAATAACCGTTATCTGGCCAGAATTAACGCGAATAATGGTTGATGGTGGCACCACCGGCAACCGACCGGCATCGAGAATAATGTCTGGCTGTTCGATCACATGGGAAAACTTAAGCGCCACGGTAGCGGCATTATAGAGCGTGGCTTGGCCAGAAATGTTGGCACTGGTGGCAATTAACGGCGCACCGGCCAAAGCGGCTAACTGACGAGCAATCTCGTTATCTGGCACGCGAACCGCCGCTGTGTTAGACACTACAATCGACAACGGCCCCGGCCAATAACGCCGCGCCAGCTGTTGTGTAGTTCGGTCTAATGGAAAGAACTTCTCCACTTGAGCGCGGTTGACACAGATTAATGTGAACTTGTCGTCTTGCCGCTGTTTGATGGTTAAAATCCGTTCGCGTACCGTCGGCAGATCCCACCGCCCACCGAGCGCGTAAGCCGTGTCGGTTGGGTACACCACCACACCGCCGTTTTTTAACACGGCGCCAGCTTCAGCAATGTTCTCTAGTGTAATCGGTAAAACCCGCATAAAAGTTGTACTCTAGTCCCTAGTCCCTGATCCCTAGTCCCTAACCCCTTTCTGACTCTTCAAATACGCTTCCACCACCGGTTCCAACTCGCCGTCTAAAATGGACTGCGTATCGCTCGTTTCAAAGCCGCTGCGATGGTCTTTCACCATTTTGTAAGGGTGAATCACGTAGCTGCGTGCCTGGTTACCCCACGCCGCTTCGGTAAATTCGCCGCGTAATACCGCCCGTTCTTCTTCGCGTTGAGCGGCGGCATACTGATGTAATTTTGACGCTAATACCTGCAACGCCTTGGTTTTGTTCTGTAATTGACTGCGTTCATTTTGACAGGTGACGGTAATGCCGGTGGGCAAATGGACTATCCGCACCGCCGAATCGGTAGTGTTAACGCTTTGGCCGCCGTGGCCGCCGGAACGATACACGTCGATCCGCAAGTCTTCGTCTTTTAGTTCAGCCACGCCAATATCGTCTAGCTCGGGAATAACTTCGATCATCGCGAACGAAGTGTGGCGCATTTTTTCGGCATCGAACGGGGAAATGCGAACTAATCGATGAACACCGTTTTCCGATTTTAACCAGCCATAAGCATGTCGGCCGGTAATTTCCAAAAAAATACTTTTAATCCCCGCTTCACTGCCGCGGGATTGGTCGAGTACATTAACGGTAAAACCGCGCCGGTCGCAAAACCGCGTTAACATCCGTAACAGCATCTCCGCCCAATCTTGCGCATCGACTCCACCGGCACCGGCGTGAATGGCCACCACGGCGTTTCGCTCGTCGTACGGGCCGGAAAACAATACGGCAAACTCCAACACCGCGAACCGCTTGAATAATTCAGCTAATTGATTTTCGCCTTCAGCACGCAAACTGACCGTTTGGTCGTCTTGGTCTAAACTAACAATCTCAAATAATGACGCCGCGTCTTTCTCTAATGTTTGCCATTGGTTGATTTCTTTTTCTAGTGCAGCGACCTTTTGACCGACCGCTTTAGCCTTGGTTTGGTCAGACCAAAACTCCGGGCGAGACATTTCTGCCTGGAGCTGATCTTTTTCGGCTAGCATATCGGCTATCCCGACTAACTTTTGGGTATAACGGATTTTTTCTAGCAAATTGGCGCAATTTTTGGCCAGTTCTAATTCTTTCATAGAGTAGATTGCTTGCATCTTAGCAAATACTGCCGAAAAAGACACGTTTTCTTGACAAACGTTAGTAAAACTGCTACTTTTACCCATTAGCTTTTTGACAACCGAAACAACCAAAAAACGGAGGTTGGCTATGAATCGTCTACGTTATTACGTTCGTCGCTGGTGGGAGATAATTGGTCCACCGACCATAGTTGTATTGTTTGCTTTCGCCGTGGTAATTATCGGCAGTGTTGCCAACACTGGTTGTGAAAGACCGACTGACACGCCAGCGGTAGTTACATCAACCACAGTCCAAACCGATTACCAATCGGTTGAACTAACCAAGCGTTCAGACCAAACAAACTTTGCGCTGACCATTCGCAACATTATCGGCGTTAAAGTTGAACCCAGCGATGTCTCTCGCCCCGACAGCGGCCAAAACGATTGGTTGTACGACGGCCGGATCAGTGCCATCGTGGCTGTAAGAGAACAGCTCGCCGGCAGTGAACTGGGCGAGCAGGCCGTGCCATCGGTTCGACTGATTAAGCTGATCGGTAAGCCGAACTCGTTTTCGACTGTGTTAGACGTTAAAAGCGACCAAGCCAGTTGGCTGTCTGGAACAGCACGGTGCGGCGGCCGCGACTTTGCGTGCAACGAAGGCGCTTACATTATCGACAATATCACCATTCACTTGCATTCGCTCGACGAATTGCATTAATCGGAGTTAATCATGACCAAATACGGTTATTTAGTTCTGATTCTTGTATTGCTCGGCGGCATAAGCGGGCTATTAGCCTGCGCCGTCGATAACAGTTCAACCTTCAAGTCAGTCTCTACCACTAGTGTATCGTCACCGGCCGCACCCGAAACAAAAATCGATCGGGTAATTGGGCTAAAGCTTGAAATTACCGACGGTGCAATTGACAATTTTTCACTACTGGTATTAATCCAAGACGACCCTGCCAAGCCGCAAGAAAGTCGCCCACTGCGGGTGCGCGGCCCGGCCAAAGGCATTCGCTTTATAACCGATTTAGCCGCTGGCACTTTGCCCTACTTGATTGTAACTTCGCCCAACCAAGACTGCGCCAACGGTTATTGCTATAGCAAATCGATCATTGTTCACCTACACTCGCTCGACGAATTGCATTAGAAAAGGATATGGAAAATGAAAAAACATCCCCCACTGCCGCTATTAATGGCGGTTTACCTACTGGCTTTGGTGCTGGCGGGCTGCAGTAACGCCAAACCTCAGTCGTATATGTCATTCAATAAAACCGACAGCCGCAGTCGAATCGACCGAGTAATCGGTATAAAACTGACACCGCACGACAATGGTTATTGGTACTGCCTAACGCTGATGATCCAAGACAATCCAGAGCAGCCGGCCGCATATAAAATCTACACTATCCAGGCTATCGTGAACAAAATAGAAGTTGTTACCGATTTGGCCGCGGCCACACCATCGTTTGTGGTTATGCCGCCCGAGTGTGCCACTGTTGATGGCCGATGCACTACTAGCGAAAAGGTGGTGCTGAATGTTCACTCGCTGAACGAAATACACTAAGGAGAAGCTGATGCGCACATTGCTTGCCATTTTGATCGGACTGATTTTATTGGCTGGCTGTTCCAACACTCCGCCCTATGCACAGATAAAAGAGATCAGCGGCCCTGGAGGATGCACTACCAGAATAAATATCACCGACGTGGCGGGAGTGAAAGTTCTTAATGAACCAGGAGCTTCGAGAGAAGTAACCTTGGTTATCTTAGTTAAGAACAACCCAGCCAATACCGCTTGGCGGATGATTAATCTCTACGCCGATGCCAACGAAATCTCCTTTGAACAGCAACCCGACCTGCTCAAACCATCGGAAGTGTTTTTCTGTCTGGCTAGCGGCGCTTGCGACAAAGACGGTGAGTGCTACGGCACCAGCGTGTTAGTACTAGTTCAACATGGCCTGGCCGACATTCACTAAAACGGAGCAAAAAAATGGACAAACACGATTGGCAGTTAGTTCTCGCCCAGACGATAGTTGTTATCATCGCGTTGGTGCTGATCGTTTCGTGCAAAACTGACGATGCGGCCGCGCTTGCGCCACCACCTGTAGGCGAAACAACCACGGCGAAAACCGCGGCGAGCGAACCTACGCCGCCGCCCGATTCGTTTCCGCTTACGGTAATAAACGACACCTCCGGTCGAATTGACGGCATAATCGGCGTTAAAGTTACGCCGGTTGAACGACGGAATCACGGTAATAGCGGCGACTCAACAACCGTGTTGACAGTCTTGGCGTTCGACCCAACCGAAACAAACCGTTCGCACGTCATTATGCACTTCAAAGTGGCGCCATTAGCCGTTCGTTATTTTGCCGACGTACCAACCAACCAACCCGGTTGGATTAGCTTTGTTATCGACGACGGTATTAAATACTGTTTCGATGGCGCGTGCATCATTAACCGAGCCGAAGTTCACTTGCATTCGCTCGACGAACTGCACTAACGAGGGATTAACCATGAATCACCACATAAATTGGGTGGTAATCATTCTCCTGTTAGCTGTGCTTATTCTGTTTGCGATAGGAACATGTCTAGAAAGTCGTTCCGACCAAACTGAGCTCAACCCGAACGTATCGGTTAGCATTCCCGGCACGGCTGGCAAAACCCAGCAACAGCGCATAACTAATGTAACCGGGGTAAAAGTAGAACCACACCCGAGCAACAAAACCAGCGCGACGTTGGTGGTACTTACCGCTACCAAATCATCGGTGGCAATAATTAAAGACGTTTTGCACCGGATAATCCTGGTGCGTGTTACCGCCAACGACATTGTGGTGCATACCGACCGCCCGGCGACCGACCCGGCTGAGATTATCTTAGAAAGCAGTGACGATTGCAGCGATGGCTCGTGCAGTGCCGTTACTGTTCACCTCTTTCTCCATTCACTCGACGAACTGCATTGAAAAGGAGGTCTTCGCGATGAACCGTTATCGCGCCGTTAGCTTAGTTCTACTGTGTTTGCTGGCATTATCCGCCGGCTGGTCACTCCAGTGCACGCAACAAGTACCAGTCGCGCCGACACCGCCGCCGCTGCCCAACAGCAGCGAAGTAGCCGCTGTCGGCCCAGCACCCGATGGCAGCATTAAAGTCAACAATATCATTGGCGTTAAAATGGAACACAACGCTCAAAATTGGGACTGGTTGGCGTTGGTAATACTAGTGCAAGTCAACGCCAATTCTTATCGGACATTTTCACTGCTGGTAGGAAAACAAGAAAATTTGTTAATTACCACCGATGTGGCTACCGACGAACCGTGCTGGCTTAAGTTCACTAAGTACAATAACGACGCCTGCACTCCCAGCCTATGTACCGCCGGAAAAACCGAGCTTCACCTGCATTCACTCGCCGAACTGCATTAAGGAGACAGACATGAACTTTATTCGCCGCATCTGGCGTGATTCCTGGCCGCTGGTATGTGTTATTATCATGGTCTGTCTGACCATATTGACCGGCCTAATGATTGGTTGCAACCAGTCACCCACCGCTCAACCAGCCACTCCCACCCCCGACCCCAATGATACTCCTACTCCGCTACCGCTAATTAATTCATCAACCACCGCTAACGGCACCTTGCCCGATGGCGCCATTCGCATCGATAACGTGGTGGGGATAAAAATGGAAGTTAGTGACAGCGAGTGGGGCATGATGCAATTAATCGTGCTGTTGGAAGATACTAGCAATGCTTCCGGTCTTAACCGAGTAATTGTGTTGTGGGTACCGACGGAAAAAATAACCGTCTCCATCGGCTTTGGCACCGACCAAAAATCATTTATACGCTTTGTGCGCGATCCGGGTAGAAAGTGTGACGTTGGCGGCTGTTCTGCCAGCGAACTTAGCATGACTCTTCGCTCACTCGCCGAATTGCATTAAGGAGACAGCCATGAATCGCGGTTTGATCTATATGATCTTCTTTACGATTGTCTGTCTGGCGATTTTCGGCCTGTCGATGAATTGTAGTAAGCCATCAACCGCGCCGCCGGCACCACCGCCCGGCCCGGAAATAATCGACCACGTGACTGGCGTTAAAATACTGGCCGAAGTGAGCCAGGTTACGTTAATCGTGCTTTACAAACCGGCTCTCGAAAGCGCGTTTGAACAGACCATCACAGTCTACAGTCTGCGCAATAACGACATTAAATACTTCGCCGATGTGCCGGATGGACAGCCGGCGCAAGTGCGTGTATTCGATTCGAACTATTGCCTGCGCGATGGCTATTGCAACGGCAACAAGACGGAAGTGCATTTACACTCGTTTAACGAGCTGCATTAGGCCGCTCAATCGCTCTTTGCGTTCACAACAACACCCGTGGTCAACCGACCGCGGGTGTTTTTTTATTCTAGTCCCTAGTCCCTCGCCCCTACCTCACCTCGCACACTTCCACAAACTCACCGGCCGTTGCCGCCAACTGTTCCATTTCTTCAGCCGAAAACGACTTCTCACCGTGAAAGGAGACATCAACCAACTTGCCGCTGTCACGAAATGTTTGTAAATAAAACCGCGGGGCACCGGCAATTAACTTGGCCATGGCAATAATATCGTCGGTGGTGTGCAAACGCGGCAAAATAGTACTGCGAAACTCATAGCCGACTCCGCTGGCCATAATTAACTTTATACTTCGCTCGATTTTGGTGGCATCGACTGGTCGACCAACGGCAATGGCGTAATTAACCAATGGCGCTTTAATATCCATAGCAACATAATCTAACAACTTTTCTGAAAACAGACTAGCCAACATCTCAGGATTGGTGCCATTAGTATCTAGTTTAACTAAAAAGCCTAGTTTTTTAATCGCCCGAATAAACTCCGGCAAATCGGGGTAAATAGTTGGCTCGCCGCCGGTAATAACCACGCCATCGAGCAAACCAACCCGGCTAGTAAAAAAATCCAACACTGCTTCCATCGACAATTCTTGCGCCGGCGACTGGCACACCAATTCCGGATTATGACAGTAGCCACACCGAAACACGCAGCCCCAAGTAAATACAATCGCTGCTACCTGGTTAGGGTAGTCGAGCAATGTAGTTGGTTGAATGGCGGCAATACGCATAAAAATAGGGATTAGTGACTAGTAAGCTAGGGACGAGAAATCCCTTAAGCAGACTAGTCCCTAGTCCCTAATCCCTAACAACATTCTGTCAACTGCTGATTATATTCTTTCCGATCTGAATACTCGGCTTGCTTGCCTTTGTTCCATTGTTTTACCGGACGAATGTAACCCACTACGCGCGAGTAAACTTCGCATTCTTGGCGGCATGGTTGGACTGGGGTCATATGTGTTTTGGTTATTAGTTTTACCAATTGTTAATAAATAAGGGAAAAATTATTGCACGGCAATGCCGCTGGCATCTTGGCGCACGGTATCGAGCGGCACGGCGGCGGTGGTTTCGGAGTAGCCGATTTCCTCGTCGCATTTGGGGCAGTAAAAATGTTCGCCGGGCAAATAGCCGTGTTTGGGACAAACCGAGAAAGTTGGCGTAATGGTGTAATACGGTAGATGAAAGTTTTCGGCGATTTTGCGTACCAAACGCTTAGTGGCTTCGGGCGACGGCATACGCTCGCCAATAAACCCGTGTAAGACTGTACCGCCGGTATATTTGGTTTGCAGATCGTCTTGCAGCTTGAGCGCGGCAAAGATATCGTCGGTAAATTGCACCGGTAAATGCGTGGAGTTGGTGTAATATGGTTCGGCACCTTGTTGCACCGCGTCTTCGTTGGCGGTATAAATATCCGGGTATTGTTTTTTATCAAGCCGAGCAAAACGGTAACTAGTGCCTTCAGCCGGCGTGGCTTCTAGATTAAACAACGTATTACCATCTTCTTGATATTTCCCAATATGCTCACGCATAAAGTCCATTAACTCAACCGCCAAAGCATGGCCGGCCGGCGTGGCGATTGTTTCATCTGCGCCCAAATAATTACTCACCAGTTCATTCATCCCGTTAATACCAATGGTACTAAAATGATTTTTCCAGTATTCGCCGAACCGCTCTTTAATCACCCGCAAATAGTAAGCCGAATACGGGTACAAGCCATCGGCGGTCAACCGCTCTAAAGTTTTACGTTTAATATCTAAGCTTTCGCGGCTTAAATCCATCACATGACCAAGGCGTTCTTTTAATACTTCTTTTGATTGACCTTTAGCCAAGTAGCCAACCCGTGGCAAGTTAACGGTCACCACGCCCACGCTGCCGGTTAACGGATTAGCGCCAAACAAGCCACCGCCACGTTTGCGCAGTTCACGGTTATCTAATCGTAAACGACAGCACATCGAGCGGGCGTCTTCGGGGTTCATGTCGGAGTTTACAAAGTTAGCAAAGTACGGAATGCCGTATTTGGCGGTCATTTCCCATAGTTTATCTAGCACCGGATTTTCCCAGTCAAAATCTTTAGTGATGTTGTAGGTGGGAATGGGGAAAGTAAATACCCGGCCGCGCGCATCGCCTTCGCACAATACATCGGCAAAGGCCCGATTAAACATATCCATTTCGTATTGGAACTCACGGTAAGTTTCGACTTGTGGTTGCCCGCCAATAATCACCGGCTCATCGGCAAAAGTAGATGGTACAGTTAGATCGAGCGTAACGTTGGTAAAGGGGGTTTGAAAGCCGACGCGGGTTGGCACATTCATGTTAAAAACAAACTCCTGTAAACACTGCTTTACCTGTTTGTAATCTAAATGATCATAACGAATGAACGGCGCGAGTAGCGTATCGAAACTAGCCACCGCTTGTGCTCCGGCCGATTCGCCTTGCAAGGTGTAGAAGAAATTAACCAAATGACCGAGGGCGGTGCGAAAATGCTTGGCCGGTTTACTTTCCACTTTGCCTGGCGCGCCGGTAAAGCCGGAAATTAACAAATCTTTTAAATCCCAACCCACGCAGTACGAAGCCAGCAATTGCAGATCGTGAATGTGAATATCGCCAGACGAATGAGCTTGGCGAATTTCCGGCGGGTAAACTTTGTTGAGCCAATAGTGCGCGGAGATGGAGGAAGCGACATGATTGTTCAACCCTTGGAGCGAGTAGCTCATGTTGCTGTTTTCTTTCACCCGCCAGTCGAGCTGTCGTAAATAGGTTTCGATTAATTCGTCGGAATCGATTAACGATTGCAAATCGCGAATGCGGCGGCGTTGTTCACGGTATAAAATAAACGCTTTGGCGGCTTTGGTCATGCCGGCGGCGATTAACTGTTCTTCAACAATATCTTGAATTTCTTCAATCGCCGGAATCGAGCGGGTATGGAACTTTAGGTTCATTTCTCGCACCACGGCATCGGCAATTTTTTCGGCAATCACTGGGTCGTCTTGCCCCACCGCTGCCAGCGCCTTACTCACGGCTGCCGCGATTTTACTTTCGCTGAATGGTACGATATCACCGGTCCGTTTAAGCACCTGGCGAATTGTATTGTCTGCCACCGCTGCATTCATAGGAATTTTAATTACTTTTTGTTATCTAATAGTTTAGCTAGTTCGCGTTGAAAGGTCTTGGCATCTTTAAACGACTGGTAGACCGAAGCAAAGCGAATGTAGGCCACCGCATCGACTTGTTTAAGCCGCCGCATCACAATTTCTCCAACCTGCTGGCTTAAGATTTCACCACCTTTGGCCTTTACTTGAATATCTCTTTCGATATTGGTTAAGAGCTTTTCCATCATCTCTGGAGTGAATGGGCGCTTTTCGACCGCCCGGCGCACGCCGCGTTCCAGCTTTTCCCGCGAATAAACTTCTTTTTTGTTATCTCGTTTAACCACGGTCAGATCGAGAATCTCTACCTGCTCATTGGTGGAAAACCGAAAACCACATTTTAAACACTCGCGGCGGCGGCGAATCGACAAGCCGTCGATCCCGGTCCGTGAGTCAACCACCTTTGTTTCTTCATGAGTACAGGCAGGGCATTTCATAACTAGCAAATTGGCAACCGCAACTTACTTGGGGCATATTTTTGCAGTCAAAAAAAGCCCCGAAGCGGAGGATTATTATATAAATAACGCTTTTATTCCTCCTTTTTGTTTTGGTTTTTGTGCCGTCTGGCAGCCGTTTCAACGTCCAGGCCGTGAGTTGGAGCGAAAGCGGTTTTACCACAACATCTTGTGTCTCCGAAATAATTGTACCACTAGATATGGTACCGTCAAATATTTAGACAAAATGCTTTTTTTACCTGTGAAAGACAGTCAACTGGAGTGTCGTTTTTTAGTCTATAACCATCACTCAGCTTCGCCACTGTGGACAAGTTTTTCATGCTCTAAAATTTAACACTCTAATATGGCATTTTGTTACACCCTCGGCTTATATTCTTTAAGAAGCTACTAAGGTTATTAAAGTTGCCGGGGGTTTGGGGGTGGCGGCAGTTCGGGAAGCGGCGAGCCCTGGAGCATCCCGCCAGCAGGCGGGATCCGGCGTAGGG
>Ga0172368_10000132_pt1 | contig 97634 bp, 46 predicted proteins | sample Lak11m_FD_114540 | JGI IMG/M metagenome (GOLD analysis project Ga0172368, IMG submission 114540) | Freshwater microbial communities from Kabuno Bay, South-Kivu, Congo - kab_022012_11m | ecosystem: Environmental > Aquatic > Freshwater > Lake | place: Democratic Republic of the Congo: South-Kivu...
CGTGAAGGCATAGGTGATCTGATCGCCCGCGTTGGCAATTCCATTGGGTGCTACAACATCCATGTTCAGCGTGCCGGTCTTGGTCATCGAAACCGATGATGCAGCAGGCAATGCCTGGGTGTCGTCGTCCGTTCCGGTCACTTCAGGACCTGTTGGCGGTATACCCGTGGCGGTGGCCACGTTGGTGAAGGTTCCGGCATCGATGTCCCACTGCGTCAGGGTGTAGGTTGCCGTGAAGGTGCTGTTGTCTGTTGCACCGGGAGCTAATAAAGCGATTGGGCCGCCGGAGACCGTGACAAGCGGATCGGTGACGGTTACGTTGGTCAGGGTTGTATTACCGGTGTTGGTTACCGTGAAGGCATAGGTGATCTGGTCGCCCGCGTTGGCAATTCCATTGGGTGCTACAACATCCATGTTCAGCGTGCCGGTCTTGGTCATCGAAACCGATGATGCAGCAGGCAATGCCTGGGTGTCATCATCCGTTCCCGTCACTGCAGGACCTGTTGGCGGGGTACCCGTGGCGGTGGCCACGTTGGTGAAGGTTCCGGCATCGATGTCCCACTGCGTCAGGGTATAGGTTGCCGTGAAGGTGCTGTTGTCGGTTGCACCGGGGGCTAATGAAGAGATCGGGCCGCCTGAGACCGTGACAAACGGATCGGTAACGGTCACGTTGGTAAGTGTCTGATTGCCGGTGTTGGTCACTGAAAAGGAATAGGTAATAGTTTCTCCTGGCTGAGGTATACCATCCTGACCAAAATGCGGTGTTCCCGTTTTAACAAGTGTCAATTGCGGATTTCCACCTGCGGAAGGTATTACCTCGGAGTCTGTGACCGGATTCAGGGTACCCCCTGTCGGGATCCCGTTGGCAGTCGCAATGTTTGTATAGAGGCCCGCATCCAGATCAGCTTGAGTTACCGTATGGGCTGCATGGTATATCCACGTTTCTGTAACCTCCATAATAAAATTATTATTTAAATCACCTGATATGAACGTGATGCTTCCCGGATCCGCACCCGGATCAGCTACGGTTATACTGCCGATTGATACATTTCCGGAATTGTCCAATTCAATGGAATATGTAAGTACATCTCCTACAGCATCATAATTGTTCGGGTTGGTTGTGCTTGTCTTAACCATGGACCAACCCGGCACAGCCGGTACAAGTTCGGTCAGGTAATCTTCCACTTCCCCATCCGATGCAGCGGCAGTTGACCGTTCATCCATATCGGAAGTTCCGATATTGTCATTAAGAACATTGGTGGTAAGCCTGATCCTGAGAAAATGAGAGGTTTCCGGACCGCTAACCGTCACGCCTGTCCAGCTGAGTGTTTTTGATCCGTTGAATCCATTTGCAACCGGGATTGATGAGTATTCATCAACAGAGAACTTGCCATCGCTGTTCAGGTCAATCCAGGCATAGAGTGTCGCTGTTGCACCTGTGGAATTCAATAGGTTATTGACCGTAATACTGATATTTTGAGGCCCCCCACTCGAATATGACGGTAAAGTGTTCACTCCGTCTTCATCATCCAATCCGTCAAGATCATCACCATTGGCGAGTGCATTTGGGAGCGAATTTAATTCACTATCAAGCAAAAGACCAATTTTAAGTGCCGAACAATCCAGAATATGAGAAGGAGTCCCATAACTTTCAGGTGCATCACTGTAATCAGTACTCAGAATGGCGGTGAACTGGATCGAAAAGATCACATGAGTATCATCATTCCCATTCGACTTGGTAAGATCAAAACCTCCGGCAACGATTACCGGAGAATGTGATGCACTGTGGGTCGTCGTACCGCAATAGATATTTGCTCCATTGACAAATAGGTGATTTGCACCTCTGGGAGATCCTGTTTCGCCAAGGTAATCGTTTTCGGAACCACCGATATGGGTAGCATAAATAAGTTCAGAAAGATTGTTGTCGAACCCGGCAAAAAATATATCCTTTCCACCGTTATTTGTTGCATCAAAGAACGATTCGCCATTTATATTCATGGTCGGCAACACGGCACCACTGGCTGCTGTTGTACCAAAAACCAGGAAAAATGACTGTGAACCTCCTGCACAACTTGTTTGGGTAACCAATTTCAAACAACTTCCAAGGTCATCGCCTCCCCCACCGTAAAAAGTCGACTTATAACTTCCGGTTCCGCCTTCATCAGATACAGAACCTATGATCACATCCAGTCCTCCATTATGAGAGGCATCATAAATGCCAGTCGAAGTTGGAAACCCGGACGAACCAGATCCTGTCCAGTATAAGGTGTTCCCCAGGATCTCGACATCATTGATACGGTCATTCCCTGATCCACCAATTTCATCGAGGTAATTAAATGTCGTTCCTGTACTGTTCAGGACACCAATTATACCATCGGTATTATTGGTGGACGTCGACCTGCCCGCCGCACTGTTTACTTCAGTAAGCTGTCCATTTCCATAACCGGCAAAAGCCACCCTTCCATCGGCAAATACATTCAGGTCATTAAATACTTCGTCTGAAGAACCGCCGGCATAGGTTCCCCACGAGATTCCATTGAGGCTGCTGAATTTGGCAATATACATTTCTGTGCCTGAATAAGTATTATCAGGTGCGCCGGCGGTGATATAAGCTGCAGGTAATGATCCTTCTGCCGTCATTCCTACTACAAATGAGTTGTCGCTAAGCGCCCGGATCGATGTGACTCCCGGATTTTCATTCCCTGTGCTTCCTAAATAAGTAGCATAGACCAGTGTTCCCAGGTTACGCGAAAAAACAGCAACAAAACCATCATCACCGTTCCTGGTGCCGTCAAAAGGGCTTCCGGTCACAGGAATGTTGACTTCGGTAAAACCACCTATAAATACCTTTGTCGGGGACAGGCTCAATGCATAGGCCGCGACATCATTCCCGCTCGAAACTGAATTTGGCCCATAAAGCGTGAGATCAACGAGTTGGGTGCCTGAACTGTTTATCCTGTAAATAACGGCCACGTGAGGTGAACCCGAGGTAGTAAGTCCGCCGACAGAGTTCAGATAACCATTGGCTGTATATGGTGCCGAACCTGTTGGAATATTTTGATTTGATCCCCCGGCACAGTAAATCATGCCGTCAGCCGGATCGACCTGGATAGCAAATAGATACTGGTCAAATCCTGAAAGGTTTCCATCCATAAACGTACCCCAACTCAGAACGGGATCGATCACCAGTGGAAACCGCGGATCGATTTCAGATGAGGTGGAAAAAGCGATGGTATTGCTGTTCAACTTGCTGAAGGTGAACCTGACGGGAATTTTACCTGTTTGGGTAACCTGATAGGATTCCGGGATGTTAAACGTGATATCTTTGAAACGCAATCCGATATTTAAACTTCCCTTTTCATCGATGGATAGGTCATCCTGCCCTTCAAAATACAACTTTACCAGGGCGTAATCCGCACCGGGAGCCATCACCCAGTCAAATTCGAGGGCACCATCTTCTGTGCTGTATAAACGCAGATCAATTCCGGGATATACATTTTTAAGGGTTAAATCCTTGGCGGCTTTAACTCCGGTCACCCAATTTTTGGGATCTTCGCACTGGAAGTAATTAAAATTCGTATTGAATGATTCTCCCAATTGCAATTCAGATAACAGATTCGCATCTTTCATATATAGTGTGAAAGTATGTGTTCCCATGATACGGCGATTACTACTGTTGCCTGCATCCTCGCCGGGATCTTCATTTCCGGCGGAGTTCAGCATTAGCGTATCGTCTATTGCCACGAACCGTATCCTGTTTTTCTCTATATAAACAGAACCGTTATTTCCTTCAAAGTAGTACAGGACTCCGGGATTGTTTACCTGTCCTCTGTTTTCCATGAACCGGAGGCTCTGCCCATTTTTTTTCATGGTTTCCAATACACTTTGTTTCAATTGCATGTCATATTCAGAATAATCGTGCAACCGGGAATCGTCTGACCGGTCAGAACCTGATACTCCAACCTGGGCTGTTAAAATTCCATGACCCATCAGGGAGACGGTCATTAATAACACAAAAATTCTAATGGTATTGAAATCAAAAATGTTTGTTTTTTTGAAGAGCTTGTATAGATTATTTTGCATATAGATCAGTTTTAAAATTAAAAATATTTTTAAAAACCCTCCTGCTCTCGTTCTCCTGACATATAAACCAGTAAAGGAATTCCTGGTAAGTTAACCAAACAGATTGTTATATTGCAGTATGGGTCAATGAGTGATGTACTCTTATGAAACCTCGTTTTAACTTATCATAAAAGCTTGCAAATATAATTTGGATTTATTCTTATTCCAAATTAAATTATGCTTATTTTTCATTTATTTTTGAGCCCACTCCGAAAAGTAATTTCGATGCGAATCTACCCACCCCCAACCCCTCCCTTTCCAAGGGAGGGGCGTCGTGCTCCTATAGTTATCAGCAAGATTTACAGGCATTTGCTGGAATTAACCGCTCCCCTCCCTGCGAGCAGGGAGGGGGTGGGGGTAGGTAGAATTTGGGTAAAATATGCTCATGAAAGCTTTTCGGAGTGGACTCATTTTTTATGCTTCAATATTGGGCGCTCTACGAAAGTTTCCTAATAGACGCCAAGATGCGAAACACAATACATTTGATTTTCAAATCTTTGCGTCTTTGCGTTTTTGTAGTGCAAAAGAGCAAACAGGCAAGGACGGTCAGGAAATTCAAAGGAAACCTGATTCAGGCATCATGCTGCAATCAGTATACGATCAGTTTGAGAACCGGGTTTTCAGATTTGGTTCCGATAGCCACAAAGTACAATCCTGGGGAAAGATGCTGAATGCTGATTGAAGCGTTTTTCTCAGTGACCAACGGATTAAAAAAATAATTTGCTATATTCTTTCCTGAGATGGAATAGATTTTAACTGCTTCAATCGGGTGAATTCCGGATATTGATCTAATGGTGAAATAATTGTTTGCAGGGTTGGGTTCTATTAAAAAACGATTTTCATTGAGCTGGCGGATCCCATCCATCAAATAATAGATAATATTTGAAGTATCTGATGAACAACCATTTACAGTAACAATATCGAAATAATGCGCTGTTTGCAATGGTTTAAAAGTCTGTCCTGTTGCACCAGGCACCAAGGTCCCTTCTCTGTACCACTGGTTACCGCAGCAGCCGGTTGAGAATAACTCGGAGCCGTTAATGGATATCACCGGAACAGGTGGAACCGGAAACACGCCAACCACGGCTGAACCTGAAGTAGCCCCGTTGCAATCAGCATCTGATACCGCAAGAATGGTATAAATGCCAGGCTCTGTAGCCACAATTGAATAAGGGGTGGTATATTGGGAGATTACCTGCCACGTGATGATCCCATTGGAATAATAGAATGCCCATGGAGGCGTTCCGGTCAGTTCTACGGATAGAATGGTTGAATTGCCTTCCCCGCAAAGGGTGTCTCCTCCTGAAATTGTGGCTGATGGCAACTGAAAGACAGTGAGTACTGTAGAATCCTGGACGGTATTGAAGCCATCTGAAAGTAAAAGTTGATATGTTTTGGAAGAATCAGGCGAAACCACCGGATTCGCCTGGTTAGAATTCCATGGCGGGTTATCCGGAGGACTACAGCTCCAGGTGTAGGAATATGTTCCGGAACCGCCGCCTGCATTTGCAAAAAGTTGTGCTGTAGTCCCACGACAAATGGCATCAGGGATCGAAACCGGATTCGCATTGAGTGGTCCGCCGGTAATGGAAACGACTACCTCATCAGAATTTTTACATAATGAAGCCTGGTTTGTGACAACAAGTGTGAATACCTCTGTAACCGTCAGGTTAATGGTTTGCGGATCCTGCAGATTGGGATTAACCAACAACGCTTCGGGCGACCAATGGTAACTGAAGGATCCGCTCCCACCCGAAGCGGCGTGTAAAGTGGTATTTGTACCGTACGGGATGGTTACATCCAACCCGGCATCGGCAACCGGTAATACATTAACGATAACAGGAAGTACAGATGAAGGTCCGTTTCCACAAGTGTTAATCCCGTAAACAGAAATATCACCTGATGCGGCTGCAAGGGAAAAATCCACGGAAATCGAATTGGTATTGAGGCCACTCACGATGGCTGCCCCTGCAGGCAATGTCCAGTTGTAACTTGTCGCATTTATAACAGGAGCCACACTATAACCAACACCCGTCTGGCCCTGACACAAAGATGTATTCCCCGTTATTGGTCCTGGAGATAAAATATTTCCGCAAACAGTCCCATTGATATAGTAAGTACTTTGAGGAATATCATTAAGCACGTTATAATTTCCATCAGCATACTCGCAGGAGGCTCCGTTTTCGTAAAATTCCAATGCAGTTATACCATTGATGTAGGTAAAGGTAACTGTCATGATCACCGAACCGTTGGCAAGTGAAACCCCTGATCCGAACCAACCCATGGTAACACGGTGTTTTCCGTTTCCCAGATCATGATCGCCAATAGCAAAACCATCAAGCAACGGATTTGGAATTCCCTGGATAAAATGCAATCCGGCATATTGGTATTCGAAACTAAGCGAAATAGCACCTATGTTGTTGAACCCGGTAACAACGACCGGTATATCAACCGGGCCGGGTGTAATATTTCCTACTGTAGTCAATGTGGTAATGGGGGCATTTTGCCCGATGGTTTCAAAATGTATAAACCACATGAAACTGATAATCATGAGAACTATTATCCGGTACATCCTTAGTTTTGTCATCATCATTGTAGGAGTTTCATGGGATGGTCAGATTGCCTGTGATCGTTATCTGACTTGTAGTCCCACTCAGAGTCAGGCTTCCGCAATGGAATCCCAGGATCAGATCCCCTTCAAAAACGGGCCAGTTCTGAGCTGAAGGGGGAATGACAACATTTGTGTTACTGTCTGGCATCAGGTAATTATCCCAATTCGATATCAGATTCCACTCAGAAGAAGTGTTACCCAACCACAGACCCTGGATTCCTGCCCGGATGTATCCCGCTTTAATATCTGTATCATTGAAACAGTTGTTGGTCGTTACAAGTGTCACCGTGTATAGCCCTCCATCCGTGAATTTTACCTGTGGGTTTTGTGAATTGGGATTTGTTCCGTTCATAAAGACCACACCCGGCCGGTCAAAACTCCAGTTCCATGAAACCGGTTCGCCTGTGCTGAGATCAGTGAAGGAGACCGTTTCATTTTTCGGTGGAGTTAAATTATTTGCAGTAAAATCTGCGACGACAGCCAATGAATTAACCATCATAACAACGGGCCCGGATGTTGCAGGATTACCGGCAACAAAGGATTCACTTGATGTAAGCATGCATGTGATAACATCATCGTTTACCGGGACATACAACAATGTATCACTGTTTGACCCGGTATTGTTCCCGTTAACCTTCCATTGATAAACAGGCGAAGTGCCTCCATTTACTCCTGAAGCAGTGAAAGTCACAGGTGTTCCCTGACAAACCGGATTGGCCGAAGGTGAAATTGTAATGCTGACTACAGGCGGAGAAACCAGTCCGTCATGGTAAAAGTCATTATTTGGCAGGTCAATAAGAACGGCTGTCGATCCATCAGAATATTCACAGGAAGGGCCGTCATCAAACCAAATCAGGGTGGTACCATCGCTGTTCGGAGCGGTATAGTTGAAGTTCAGCGTGCAGAGGGTTGCCCCGTTTGTCAAAGTGACCGCGTTGCCATACCATTGGATCCTGACCCGCATCTTTCCCCCGTTTCCGGCGATATTGCCCACCAGAAAGGTGGATCCGAAGGCAGGATTCTTTGTAAAATTCTGGTAGGTCATAATGGCCGGATCATACTCCAGTTCAAGTGTAAATGCACCAATGCCGGTGAAGGCATTTACTGTAAGCGGTACCGGTACCGAACCAAGCCCTGTGACCGTAATAACAGGGGCAAACGTAACAGGCGCACCCCGGTCAGAGATTCCTCCGTTCAGATAAAAAAGATACCTGGGGCTGTCGTTCAGGGTTGTAAGAGTGGCACCAATATAACGGCTGTACTGGCAAATCGATGTGAAGTTATATGCCCAGCTCAGGATTCCGGTACCCGTCACGTATGAAAATACCAGGTCCACCAACGATGACCCGTCCTGAAGAGTCACATTAGAACCCACGTTCCCTGTCCATGAGAAAATAAGCTTCCCCTGACTGCTCACAGGATTTAAATAGATCACGCTCATTCCCTGCAGTGCAGGATTGGTCGTAGCTGACACAAAGCGTACCCGCGTGGTATCGAAAACCATCGTAAGGGTAAATTGTCCGATATCATTGAATCCAACGATGGTAACAGGAATTGCAACCGCGTTGGTTCCCGGAATGGCATTAATAACATTACCGGCCATGGTAACGGGAGCATCTGCAGCATAAAGCGACACAGATGAATATAACGTCAGACAAACCAAAAGAAACACAATCTTTCTCAACATACTGGTTTTGATCAATTGCATAAAATTACAAAAAAAAAGGGGAGTACTTTCGCACTCCCCTTAAACAATCACATCATTATTTGCTATAGAGAAGTTTGATGGTTTTGTTCACCGTGTTGGTTTTACTGCTTAGTGTGATGGTAGCAGTATAAACGCCAGGATCAAGACTTGTAGCATCAAATTTCAATGAATGATCACCTGATATCTGCATTTCGTTTGTTAAAACCTTTACGGTTTCACCTAATGTGTTACGTATTTCAATGTTTACGTTGCCATTATAGGGCAGGAAATAGGTGATCGTAGTAATGTTGACAAATGGGTTGGGATAATTATGAATGCTGAGCATTTCATTTGCAGAAAGATCGTTTATTGCGTTTGGTGATGCTTCAACAACATCCACGCTGATTATCGCATCGCCAATAACTTCATATTGATCGTCGGCCAGTTCATTCAGAGGATCGGGAGCCAGGGTCAGTTTGATAGAAGCGCCTTTAATAAAAGTCTCTTTAGTGGCCAACTGCAACACGATGATATCATCCATTGCAGCCAGGTCAGCAGGTATGGTAGAATTCCATCCGATCCTGAGTTCGTTCCCGAATACGGCCCAATCGAGTTGTCCATTGGTACTGTTCATCCGTACATCTTTTACTTCCACCAGATCTGCGGGGAAATTCAGGATCAATGATACAGCGCCTACACTGGAAGCATGTACAATATGAATTGGCAGATCGAATTCCTGGTTACTGGTGATCCACATAGATCTGCCATAGATCAGGGTGAGTGTTTTACTCGGGGCCTTTTTCAATAACGGATTGAAGCTGCGGTTGAAATCGCCGGTACACAATCCATACATATTTGCTGTTATATCGCTGCCCACAGGTAAATTAACACTGGGATATGATTCAGTGGCGGGATTGGCAACAATAAATTGTCCTGTTCTCCAGAAGGTCCATGGCCGGTCGAAGGCCAGACCATTGACAAAATTCTGCTGAATTCTCTGGGCATCGGTTGCGCTAAGATTCATATCCGGAAGAACGAAAGGCACCAATGTACCAACATCACCGGCATAGAACCTGACTTTCTCAATGATATAGGGAGCGATCGGCCAGTAATTCACCTGCGCGGCATCGGTTGTATTCACACTGCCGTCGGTGGTGTGTGTTGAAGTAGCCACGATATCGTAAGTTTCATCGGGACAAAGAGCCAAAAATTCATAATATCCGGATCCGTTGGTCACGGAGGTACCTAACAGGTTTGAGTGTGTCAGATCACTGGATCTGTAAATATTCACGGTGATATCTGCGCCGGTCAATACGGTGTTTAAAGCATTATAGTATGTAAAAATACCGCTGATCTTATGATGTGCATTGAGGGTGACCCCGCCATTGATATAATAAGAAGAGGTAGGCACGTCAATGAAAGGATGATAAGAAGGTGCGACTCCAGCGTACTCGCAAGCTGTTCCCTGTGGATTTTCATTCAGGAACACCGGCGCGGTACTGTTAGTTCCAAGGTTTGGCAGGATGTCGAACCTTAAGGTAAATATGATCGTTCCATCAGGTAGGGTCACTCCATCGGCAGGTAACGCACCGAAACCTGAAACCTTGAATACCCCGGCAGCAAGCAAAAGCGGATCGGTGGTCACAGTAAATGCACCCCAGGAACTAAAGGCAGGATTAGTGTAAACGAGGCTTGGATTTGTTAGCTGAGCCGGGGTAAATCCGAATGTTAACGAGATTTTGCCAACGTCAGTAAAATCAATGACTGAAACAGGAATATCTACTGAAGGAACTCCGGCACAAACGAAAACAGAAGCAACCGTGGTTACCGGACCTGCAGTAAATGGTGCGTAATTTACATTATCTGCACCAAGACCAATGATTGCACCGCCTGTACCACCCGGATTGGTGGATGCGTTATAAGGTCCTGAGGGATCGCCCCAATTGTTTCCGATGGCCCACAAATCAACCAGTGGTATGTTATTAACTGCAGAACCGGGAGAATTTACAATAAACTGATTAAGTCCGTAATCATCCGATGTTCCTGCATCGACTGTTCCACCGGTAACCTCCAGACAGGCCTGATCGCCGCCGGTAGTTTCGTTGAGGATACAGTTACGCAGTTTCAGACTGCCTCCGGCAACTAATATAGTCGGAGTAGTGCCGGTATTGGTGAAGGCAATTTCATTCATAATAATCAGGTTGCCATCAGTGACCGTTAAGGCCCCATCCAGGATCGATTGACCCGGAATACCTGAACCAACAATATTAACAGTTTTTCCGGGGAAATTATAATCAGTTGTCCCGGCCGTGGTACCCGGGGCTATATAAAGTGTTTGCCCGCTAATGGCGGCGGACAATGCAATACCAAGTTCAGCAGATGTATATTGTGTACCGTTAGTCGTATTCAGAATAGCCATTCCGGGAGAAAGTACCGGTCCTACGGTTGTCATACCTGCATCACACCACCAGGGAATGAAGAAGACATTATCGGTAACAGGATTTCCCAGGCCACCCGGATTTGTACTATGAAACGGGCCGGAGCAATCACCCCACCAGTTATTGGTGGCATCAACGGGTCCGGTAAGTGTTGATGCATCAATTCCGGTTGTGTTTCCAAAGATGGAATTATTATGAACCATTACTGTTAGTGGCAAAGTAGATGTTACCACCTTTTCCACATCAACACCTCTCGCAAATCCGTTGATACTGTTCTGATTCTGAATTTTAACATAACACTCGGATTTATCGGCAGCATTGAAAAGGTATTCGTTGCTGATAAAAATACCTGTACCGTCGCCTCTGTCAAGATGAGCACTGGTGGTACTGGTCAATACATTTCCTTCCAGGATCATCGGTTTGGCAATCGTTCCGGCATCGACCAACATGATGCCCATACCATAGTTAGATGTGCTCACGTTATTTAACCTTGCAGTAAATGCTCTGCCGTATGACCATCCGAGAAGCATACCGACGGATTGCGTTCCGCCAGCGACCGAGAAGGAGGAACCGGATGAAAGTGTGATCGCGTTGTTCTCAACAATGGAGGCAGCATTGGCCCGGCGTGTGTAGATTCCGACTGTGCCCACCAGACCAACGGATCCGTTGTCGTTAATAATATTGTTTTTAATCTCTACAGTCCTGACTGTAGTATCAACGGCGTCGAATTGAATTGCGCGTGGCTGGCCATTCGGATAACCAAAGCATCCGGGGAAATTGCCAATTTCGGTCAGGGTATTACCATTCATTTTGAACAGACCGGTAGGAGTTGTGGCATCCGGATTCTGGACGATTCCCTGAAAACAATGTTTGATCGTATTGTTGAGTGCAAGGCTGTGACCGGCAAGGTACATACCCTGGTTGTAAGCAATGTATTCAATATTTGAATTTTCGACGACAGTACCTGACACGGTCCTTGGGAAAATGGATATACCTCTGCGCCAAGCATACTTGATCGAAACGTTGTCGACATGCAGATTGTGCCACACTCCTCCGCCAGGTTGGCTGGCATCGAGCGTGACTATACCTGCACGGAAGTTGAACGTACTCGGCGCCAGTGCAGGATTCCCGTCAATGGTTAATTTCCTGATGGTGACAGCATGTGCCTTGATGATGAAGCCGTTCAGGGCGCCACTGCCAAAAGCGTTGTCAACGTTTGCATCAATTCCGGTAGATACGATGACCACATCGCCCCTGGTAGCACCGGTACCTTGAATGGTAAGACTTTTATCAACCAGAATATTGGATTCGATATAAGTCCCGGTAGCAACATTGATCACATCGCCATCGGCTACGGTCCCGAAATTGATGGCATACTGAATGGTTTTAAATGCATTGGTGCCGGTTCCGGTGCCATGCAACAGATCATCCGTACCTGAAGGATCAACATACCAGTAAGCCGCCTGTGAAATCATCGTTGCAAAAAGCAGCATGAGGAGAAAAAGTAATTGTTTTTTCATAATTAGTTGATTTTTAAATTAATGCACAGGGATCAAATGATTAATGGACACCTTTGAAACTGTTTTTTGATGCCGTTGATTGCTACAAAGATATAGTATGGTTTTCGATAATCCTAATTTTATTTTATTTTTTTTATTTTTTTTGCCAATCATTTAATTTGGTCTGCAAATCCATCATGGCCGAATAAACTGACAACAATCTATATTTAGGTATTTCAAAATTTTTGGAAGGTGTTACATTTTTCACCCTCTATTTTATATATCTGCAAATATAACAATTTGCTATCAATTCAAAAAAATAAAACCCGGGAAGCAGGTTTGTCTGTCCACACTTCCCGGGTTGTTTGTCAAGGTATCGCAGGTTACCTTGTTTTTACCAGCTTAAAGGTCTCTACATAGTCACCGGCTACAACTTTTACAAAGTATAGTCCGGCCGGAAGGTCCGATGTCCGGAATTCATGCTTTTTTTCTCCAGCCATCCCGCCTGTCAGTAATCTGTCTCCTGTCATCCCAAATATTTCAACTCTGACTATACGGTACGATTGGTCACCATATTGTTCAACGGTGAAATCGCCTGATGTCGGGTTGGGATAAATTTTAAAGGATCTGTTCACTGACTTTAAAGGTAACTGGTCTTCTCCTGTTACGACCGTAGGTATTGAAGGATCCCTTTGTCCGCAATACTGATTGTTGGTTGAAATATAACCATGCATATAGCCACCCATCTGAACATTGGTTCCCGGGAGATAGCGAATATTCTGCCCCGCGATCATAGTTCCGCTCCCTCCGCTCTGGATGATAAGTTCCGTTCCATTCCCTGCAACCGTCAGTGTTTGTGTTGCATTATAACATCTGACCGTCCCGCCTGGTACTGTCCCGGTAATGGTGAGTACCGGAGGCAGTCCCTGTACATCCATGGTCACAACATTCGATACGGCAGGATTGCCTGATACACAGGTTGCGTTTGAGGTAATAATACAAAGTATCTCATCAGCATTGACCGGCATGTAGGAATACGTTGGATTGTTCGCTCCAGCATCCACCCCGTTCACCTTCCATTGGTAGGAGGGCGACGTACCTCCATTGACCGGCGTGGCAGTGAATGTAACAAGAGTGCCTTCCTGTACCGGATTTTCCGAAGGAGTGATTGAAAGGCTTACCGGAAGCTGCGGAATGATGGAAATGGAAATACAATTTAGCATCCAGTTGACACAATGTGTAGTGGCATTAACGGCAATCACGGAATAGTTTCCGGCCAATGTCTGGATTCCAAAGGATATGGGTCCTCCGGTTCCTAAAACTGTTGATCCGACCGGGGTATTAATTCCATACCATAAGTTATAATTAACACCAACCTGTGAGCCACTGAGACCTACAATCAAGCCAGGCCCTCCGGCGCAATAACTTCCGCTTCCGGTACCACTGAAAATGGTTGGCAACGGATTAATTGTGACGGTGACCGGTGTGATGGAATAGCACCCTGTTACCGGGAATGCTCCCTTGATATAATAGATGCCTGAAGATGCAGTTGCAGGCGTCGGATAAGGTATTGTAGCTGCTGCATTGGTCCAGTAAGTGTAAACCAGCCCGGGCGTTGACCCGGCTGTTACCGCTGATGCGGTGAGATCAACCTTGTTGGGGGAGCAAACCGCCTGCGGGTGTGTAACAACAACCGGCCTTGGATTGACCGTGATCAGCAAGGTTTGGGTCAAACCATCACAGGTAACCGTACCATAAGTAAAATGTGGCGTTACAGTGATGGTTGCAATTACCGGTTGAGTCCCGCTATTGGTGGCAGTGAAAGCCGGAATATTACCTGATCCACTGGCTGCAAGGCCTATACTTGTCTGGTTATTTGTCCATGTGAATGTGGTGGTTCCGATGGTGTTGCCGGTGATAAAGTTGATCGCCGAAGTAATAGAACCATCGCACAATACCTGGTCTGGCGGGTCATTCACCTGCCCCATGGGATTCACGGTGATGGTGAATGTTTGTGAAGTCCCACTGCAGGTTGAAGGACCATTCGTGAAATAGGGTGTTACCGTAACAGTGGCAACCACAGGCGCATTCCCGTTGTTTATTGCAGTAAACGGAGAAATATTGCCCAAACCGATTGCCGCGAGTCCGATGCCCGGAGTGTCGTTTACCCATGTGTATGTAGTGGTACCTCCGGAGTTGTTCGTGTTGAAGATCACTTCATTGGTAAGTGTATTTGTGCAAATTACCTGGTCAGAAGGATCATTCACCTGCCCTGAAGGATTGACAGTAATGGTGAAGTTTTCGGAGTTCCCGGTGCAACTCACGAATGCGTTGGTATAAGTTGGGGTCACAACGATTGTGGCAACTACCGGTTCAGTCCCATTGTTGATTGCGGTGAATGCCGGTATATTACCGGAACCACCGGCTCCAAGGCCAATGCTTGTCGTGTTGTTTACCCAGGAATATGTAATGATTCCCGGGACATTTGTTTCAAATTCAACTTCATTGGTCAGGGCGCCATTGCATACGATCTGGTCAGAAGGATCATTTACCTGGGCGGTAGGATTGACGGTAATCGTGAATGTCTTTGAAGGTCCGGTACAACTAACCGCTTCCTTTTGATAGACAGGTGTTACCGTGATTGTTGCAACAACCGGAACCGTACCGGTATTGATGGCAGTGAATGCGGTTATTTCACCTGTGCCACCGGTTGCCAGTCCTATACCTGGCTGATCATTCGTCCAGGAATAAGTGGTAATGCCATCGGTATTGACGGTGGTGAAAGTAACCGGAGTTGTAATTGCGCCATTGCATACGACCTGGTCATCAACATCGTTCACCTGGCCGGCAGGGTTGACTGTGATAGTGAAGGTTTCCGGAGGGCCTGTACAACTTACGCCGTTGTTCGTAAAAACAGGGGTTACAACGATTGTGGCATCTACCGATAAGTTACTGGTATTGGTCGCTGTAAATGAAATATTACCAGTGCCGGATGCGCCAAGCCCGATTTCCGGGGCGCTGTTGGTCCAGGAGTAGGTTGTGATTCCTCCAGCATTAACCGTCTCAAATGTGATCGAAGTGGTTGTACCGGTACACAGTACCTGGCTTTCCGGTTGATTCACCTGTCCGTTCAGATTTACAGATATGAAGACAAAGGACGAACTGACCGGATCGCAAACTCCACTTTGAACAATTGCCCTGAAATAGGTATTCTCAGTTAGATTTCCGATGGTCCCGCCTGGTAATACCGATGACGTTTCAGGAATGTTAACGGGGGAAGTGAAAGCGGCATCAGAGGATTTCTGCCAATATACGACAGAACCTGTATTGCCGGTCAAAACGAGATCGGCAGGTGATGTCCCCAGGCAGATCGTTTGATCGGATGTTACAGTTCCACCTTCGGAAACAGGATCAACCGTTACAAGAACACTTTGCATATTGGCACAACCGGTTGCTGTGGTTGTTTCTACCAGAACATATGTGGTAGTTACAAGCGGGCTGACAACCGGATTGGCTTCTGTGGAGGTAAATCCGGCAGGTACGGAGATCCAGCTATAGGTATTTCCCGGCACGGCTGTTGTTCCTAATGTCGTGGATGTATTGTAGCAGATCGTCCTGTCATTTCCGGCAAAGGCATCAGGTAAAGGATTCACTATAATTACCACAGGTTCGATGTCGGAACATCCGGGTGCGGTAGCAGCCATGATAAAATACAACCCACTGCCGGCAGAAGCCGGATTTGACATGGGTATTGTTGCTCCTGCATCCATCCAGTAACTCAGAATTGCGCCATACAGGGTACTTCCGGCCGTTATAGCAGGATCTGTCAGATTCACGGTGTTTGGTTCGCAAACGGCGTCCGGGTTCGTAATGACCAGTACCGGTAAGGGATCTGTCCCTACCGTCGCACCGGATGTCCCGATGCAGCCATATTGATCGGTAACGGTCACCATATAGGTACCTGCTGCCAGACCGGTCGCAGTTTGCGTGAGCTGTCCGTCACTCCATAAATAGGTATAGTCAGGGGATCCACCTGTTACTGTGACCGATAATGAACCATCGCTGAAACCATCACAACGGACGTTTGCAACAACGAATGCGGTTGCAACAGGATTCGGATGAATCTGCAGCACCATACCATCGCTGATATTCTGACAGGGCGAATTAGCCGTCAGGTTCATCGTCAGGATGACACTTCCGGCAGCAATATCTGCAGGGCCTGGCATGTAAACCGGATGGAGGATCTTATTGTCATCAAATGTCCCTGATCCGGAAGTCGTCCAGGTAAGATCGCCATAATATTGTGCCATGGATCCTGTTAACTGGTAAGTAAATCCCAGGCAGATCATATCATCCGGGCCGGCGTTGGCCAATGGTATCCGGCTGATGCATAACTTCATGGTATCAGTGATTGCATCACAAGGAGGATTACCGGCCACATGCAACACGAGGAACACGCAGCCTGAGTCAACATCTGCCTGACTTGGAATATAAATGGGATTCAGGGTCAAATTGTTATTGAAAGTTCCAGTACCTGTTGTCTCCCAATAGAATCCTGTATAGTTTGACACCATTGCATTGCAGACAAAGCTGGTTGATGATTCACAGATCGCTGCATCCTGGCCGGCATTAGCGACCGGTGCCGGTTCGATCATCAATACCATTCCATCCGCCGCATTGCCGCATGGCTCATCGCCAAAGGCAGTAAGGGTCAGGATCGCATGTCCGATCGTTATATCGGCAGCACTTGGGGTATAAACCGGGTTCAGGTCATGGATATTGCTGAACGTACCTGTTCCATCGGTGGTCCACAACAGGCTTGAGAAATTGGTTGCCGTGGCACCAGCAAGTGTATAACTTCCTGCCGACCCGCATATCGTAGCATCAATCCCCGCACCAGCCGTGGCTGACGGGATGATCGTGATCTCCATTGCATCTGTTGCATCCACGCATGGCGATCCGGTAGCAGGACTGGCAGTAAGTGTCAGAGTGACTGTACCGGTCTCTCCTGTTCCAAAAGTATATTCCGGGGTCAGGGTAGTTTCTCCGGTCAGTGCCCCGGTACCCGAAGTAGTCCACAGCAACGACGCATAATTACTGGCGCTGGCACTGGTTACCATATATATTCCCGAAGACATGCAAACACTGACATCTTCTTCCGCGTTGGCGATTGGCTGACGCCGTATGGTCAGGATCATTTCGTCAGTAACATTCGGGCAGGGATAGTCAGCCATGAGATTCAGGGTCAGGGTAACACTACCTGCTTCTATATCTGCAGGACTCGGAGTATAAACCGGATTCAGGGCTACTGTATTATTGAAATACCCTGTTCCTGAGGTATTCCAGATCGGAACCTGGAAGTTTGAAGCAGTTGCACCTGAAAGTTCATACGAAACACCCTCACATATCGTGTCATCAGGACCAGCGTAAGCCTCAGGAAGTGGTCTTATGTTAAACGACAAGTTAGCGGTGGCCGGAAAGGAACAACCTGAATTTGGATAGGCAGTCAAAATAAGTGTTACAACTCCTGTTTGTTCCGGTGTCGGAGTATAGGTCGGGGTAAGCGTGGTTTCTCCGGTCAGAACACCCGGCCCTGACGCAGTCCAGAGGATCGATGAATAGTTACCGGCCTGTGCATTTGAAACGGTATAGGAAGAACCCTGACAGATGTCGTTGTTGTAATTATTTGCAAATGCCCATGGGGATCTTGTAATCGACAAAACCATCGACCGGGTCAGATTGCCACAAGGAGTAATGCCTGTTATATTCAACGTCAGTACGACACTTCCGTTCCAAACATCTGAAGGCCCCGGCATATAAACCGGATGAAGGTCTTCAGGGTTGCTGAAGTAACCTGATCCTGAAGTAGTCCAATGGTACGTTGAATAATTGTTGGCAAAAGAGGATCCCAGGTAACAAACAGAACCTTCACAAATGGTATCATTGGGTCCGGCGGTACCTGTCGGTTGGTGATAAATGCTTAATGTCATTGAATTTGATGCATCATTGCAGGTACCAAAGCCGGTGACATGCAGTGTCAGAACAACAGTGCCTGAAATGGTATCTTCAACTCCGGGTGTATAACCCGGATTCAGATCCGCGGAATTGGTGAAAAACCCTGTCCCGCTGGTGGTCCAGTACAAAACATTGTAGTTGGAAGCAGTAGTTCCGCTGATGTAATACATTGATCCCGCGCAAATTGCAGCATCTGCTCCGGCATCGGCTGTCGGAGTTTTGGTAATTGTCAGTATCATCGCACTTGAATCTCCGGGGCAGGGAATTCCACAGCAACTTGCGCACTTAATATAAAGTACGACCGAGCCAAGAGCAATGTCTGACGGGCCGGGAGTATAAACAGGATGCAGCAGGGTGGGATCATTAAAATAGCCGCTACCCATGGTACCCCAATGCATGGTGCCGCAATTGACCGCACTTGAGCCACCGAGTGTGTAGGTCGATCCTTCACAGATCGTAGCATTTCCGCCGCTTTCAACATCGCTTGGGACATATACCGAAACATCAACCAAATCTCTGACGGTATCGCATACGCCATTGAAAATCCCCCATGAGAAGGTATAGTTTCCGGCGACCAGATTGGTGACAAGGGTTGTCTCGCTTGATGCCGAAACAATAACGGCATTGTTTGGTCCCGAAACCTGCTGCCATATGCCACTTCCAAATAATGGTAAATTACCTGTAAGGATAGTTGAAACATCAGGTGCCGTAAGACAAAGTTTCTGATCATAGCCGGCAAATGGGGAGGAAGGATAATGGTAATTGGTCACGGTCATTTGTGCAGAATCCTTACAGGTTATTGTACCATTAGTAGTGCTGACCACATAACGGAACACGTACGGTATGTTGCTGGCAACCAGTCCGGCGACTGTCGCCACCGGTGAATTTGCCGGTGAAGGATTCACGATACCGGGTCCTGAAACAAATTTCCATGTACCGGTGCTTCCTGCCGGTGGCCAGTTTCCGGTAAGGAACGTCATATACTGATTGCACATGAGCTGATTATCACCGGCAACAGCCGTTACGGCCTGAATTACATTATAAAATATGGTATCATTCGTGCAACAGGAAACTGGTGTGCCATTATCACATACAGCAATGATGGCACGGTCAGGTCCGGTATAGCCCTGAACCGGCGTATAAACAAAGGTGCTCCCATTCAACCAGGTGATACTGCCATGAGAAGGATTTTCGACCGGAACCTGATCAATGTGCAGCAGTAACCCTTCAGGGGAATAATCACCATTTGCCAATACATCGACCGGGAAGTTTTCAGAATTTTTACAGACGTCAACAGCTTGTTCATTAAATGTGACCGGACAACATGGTTCAACAAGACATTCCGCGGCAGATGAGACAAGCGGATCACATGGTGAACCGTTCTGAGTGATCACACACCGGAACCAGGTTGAACCGGGATTCGCCATGACCAGGGTGGTATAAATGCTGTTGTTTGCGTCTGGAATATCGGTAAAGGCTCCCTGACTGCCGGTTGTGCTTTCCTGCCATTGGTACGCTAAAGTACCTGTACCTCCACTGGCGTTGACATACATGGTATGTACTGAACCACGGCAAATTACAGCTCCCAAAGGATTGGTGACAATATCTGCACTCTGTTTAAACTCTAATGTCACCTGGTCTGAAACATCGCTGCAGCTACCAAGACCTTCTGCGGTCAGGGTCAAAATCACCAGACCATTCTGTCCGGGTGCAGGAGTGTAGGTCGGGCTTAGTGTCGTTGCATTGGTCAGTGTGCCGGGTCCCGGAGCGGTCCATATAACAGAGGCAGCATTGTCGACAAATGCATCGGTGATATTGAAGGGCATATTTTCACATGTTACTCCACCTGAAGGTGCGCCTGCACCTGCATCAACGACCGGCCTGGGCGTAATGGTCAGGCTAAGGACATCCGAATTCGTTTGACAGGGTGAATTCCCGGTTACTGTCATGGTCAGGTTGACTGTCCCGCTTTCCGCCGGCAGTGGTGTATAGGTCGGGGTCAGTGTTCCGGCGTTGGACAAAGTACCAAACCCGTCATGAGTCCATAAGATGGAGGTATAGTTATAGGCAATTGCTCCTGTGACGGTGTATGAGGCGCTCTGGCAGGTCTCCCCGTCAGGGCCCGAGCTGACGACCGGTCCGGGAACGATGGTCAATACCATCTGGTCAAGTGTATTTCCGCATGGTGGGTTTCCCGTAGCGGTAATCGTTAGTGTGACAGAGCCGGTTTCATTCGTGCCAAACGTATAAGTTGGAGTAAGCCCCGTGGCATTGGCCAGGGATCCGGTTCCATTGTGTGTCCATTGCAGGGCGCTGTAGTTTGACGCAGTTGCACCGCTTACAGTATAGGAACCAGCCGTTGAGCAGACATTGCCATCTGTTCCTGCATTGACAACAGCAGCCGGCAGGATGGTAAGACGCATGGTACTGGCTGCAACCGGACATGGTGCAATACCTGTTGCTGTTAAAGTAAGATCTGCATATCCAAGCAAAATATCTGCAGCTCCCGGAGTATAGATCGGATTAACGCTTTGATTATTATTAAAATATCCGTCACCTGAGGTTGACCAAAGGAGTGCGGTGTAGTTGGTTGCTGCTGCAAAACCAAGGAAGAAAGCAGACCCCTGGCATATGGTGGCATTTGTGCCCGCGTTAACGGCCGGTGATGGCACCACATTGACCAAAAGATCAGATACTGTTCCGGCACAACCTGTTGGTCCGGTTGGAGTGAGAACATACGTCACGGTGATCGGATCACCGGTTGAGTTGACAAGGGTTTCACTGATGTTAGCTGAACTTCCGCCTCCGGTTAATGGGGTAATTCCTGCAACAATTCCTCTTGACCAGGTAAAAGCCGACCCTGTAACATTGCCGGTAATTGTATAATTATACGGAGATCCGCTGCACGCTGCTCCTGCAAGACTGCTGGTGATCAGGGAACGCGGATAAACAGTTATTACAACTGTGTGGGGTAGCCCAATACAACCTCCCAATACTGCAGGCGCAGTAGGAGTAATCGTATAAGTGGCCGTTTGCGGCAATAAAGTGCCATTGTGATAGGAATCAAGAATTGATAACCCTGTTCCGTTGTTGGTGTAGGTCATGCCACCCGTAAGACTTGGTGCCGGCCATGTATAGATCACATTACTCATCGCTGGCGTGGTCGTTAATGCCAGGTTGGCTGTCGCATCAAATGTTCCGTTGGTACAAAGGGCCTGGGATAAATTGCTTAAAACCGGCACGGGATTTACGGTAATCACGACTGTAATGGCAGTACCTGTACACCCGTTGATGATCGGGTATATCGTATAGATTACTGTTTGTATTGCCGCTGTGGTATTGATCAGATTATCAATGATACCATTTGTGTTTCCCGGTGATGTTCTTGAACTCCAGCCTGTGACACTACCTGATCCTCCGGGTGTTATCTCGGGCGCCGCGTAATAGAACGTTGTTCCGGGAACATTCGTACTCAAGTCGATGGCCGTGGTACCGCCGCTGCAGAAAGTTTCTGCCGGCGGTGCAGCTATTACATCCGGAGTAGGCTGTACCGTAACATCAAAATTAAAGGCCGGGCCAACGCAGAAAGTTGATCCGGGACCTGTGGGTGTGATCACATACCTGACCACACCTGTCGAACTCCCACTGTTGACCAATGTATGGCTGATACCCGCCGGACAACCTGAAAGGCAATCACTGAACCCGGTGATGGTCCCACCCGCCGGTTCTGTCAGTACGGAGGCGGTCCAGGTATATGTCGTTCCCGTAACTGCAGAGGTTGGCGTATAGGCAACGCTGGTATTGTTACAAATGGTCTTTGTGGCTGCACTGCTTACCGTCGGGATCGGATTCACGGTTATTACAACATTTCTTGTTGAACCTACACAACCCAATGGACTTCGTGGAGTCACAACATAAGTTGCTGTCTGAGGCGATGTGGTCGTATTGGTGAGAACATCCGTTATTGGATCCGATGTTCCGGGTGTCAGTCGGGCAGTTCCGCCTGTTATATTCCCGGGAGCTCCGGAAATAGTGGGTGCAGGCCAGTAATAGGTTGTACCATCAACATCGGGAGTTGTAGTAAGGGTAAGGTTTGCCGCCGTTTGGCTGCATACCGCTTCAACCAGACCCGTTGTTACCGATGGTGTCGGGTTTACTGTAACAACCAGCGTTGAAGCAGTCCCCAAACAGAACAACGGGGCCGGTCCGGTCGGTGTTAACACATAAGAAACATCTATCGCGCTTCCGGTTGTATTGATCAGCGTCTCGTTGATTGTGGCTGTACTCCCGCTTCCGGCACCATTGCTGATTCCGGCAACAATGGCCCGCGTCCATGCAAAGGTCGAGCCGGTAACATTGCTGGTAATATTGTAGGAATAAGGATAACCACTGCATACCGTTCCGGTCAGACTGCTCGTGATCAGCGACCTCGGGTAAACGGTGATCACAACATTTTTAGCAATCCCGACACATCCACCCAATAGTGCAGGTGCTGTTGCCGTGACACTATAGGTAGCTGTCTGAGCCGTACTGGTAGTATTGGTAAACAAATCAGTGATCGGATCTGTACTTCCTGTCACTCGTGCCGTACCTCCGGTCATTCCTCCTGTATTCACAGGTGCCGGATAAGTAAACGTTGCTCCTGTCATGGAAGGTGTTGTCGTAAGTGACCGGTTTGACGTTGCCTGGAATGATGCATCCGTGCATAATCCCTGAACTAAACCATTGGTAACTATTGGCACAGGATTGACGGTAATTACAACTGTTATGGCAGTGCCGGTACAACCATTGATGACCGGATAAACCGTGTAGGTTGCCGTTTGAATCGCCGCAGTGGTATTGATCAGGGTATTGGTAATTGCAGTTGTATTGCCCGGCGTCGGCCTTGCAACTCCGCCGGTAATATTACCCGGTGCTCCCGAAATCGTTGGGGCGGCGTAATAGAAGGTCGTTCCGGGAACATTCGTACTCAAGTCGATGGCCGTGGTACCGCCGCTGCAGAAAGTTTCTGCCGGCGGTGCAGCTATTACATCCGGAGTAGGCTGTACCGTAACATCAAAATTAAAAGCCGGGCCAACGCAGAAAGTTGATCCGGGGCCTGTGGGTGTGATCACATACCTGACCACACCTGTCGAACTCCCACTGTTGACCAATGTGTGGCTGATACCCGCCGGACAACCTGAAAGGCAATCACTGAACCCGGTGATGGTCCCACCCGTCGGTTCTGTCAGTACGGAGGCGGTCCAGGTATATGTCGTTCCCGTAACTGCAGAGGTTGGCGTATAGGCAACACTGGTATTGTTACAAATGGTCTTTGTGGCTGCACTGCTTACTGTCGGGATCGGATTCACGATAACAGTAGCATTAACCGGAGTTCCAACGCAGAACGTTGGCGTTGGACCCGTTGGAGTGATGGTATAGGTAATGGTTATGGGCGCATTTGTTGAATTTGTAAAAGCAGCCCCGATAATGTCACCGGATCCACTGGTTGGTTGCGAGGTTGTTATTCCTGCAGGTGAGTTTCTTGTCCATGCAAAGGTTGTCCCGCTAACGACGCTCGTTAACAACATTGTAGTACTTGAAGTTAAGGAACAGATCGATTGAGTTTGAAGAGAGGCCGTAACATCGGGGATTGAATCAACTGTCAACGAAATGCAGGCGGACTCCACCGGTCCACAACCCACACCTGTCTGGGTAATATAACAGCGATAAAAATAAACACCTGAATTACTCTGGACGGCTGTGGTATAATTTGGCGAATTTGCCCCTGTTCCACTTGTAACATTTGTCCATGTATCTACCTCCCCGCAATTCGTGGCGGGCGGCGCGATTGACTTGGTCCCGATCTGCCATTGATAGCTAAGGCTTCCTGTTCCGCCTGTGACTGTCACAAAAAGCGAACCCGTGGTTCCCCTGCAAATCTGCTGAAGCTCCGAAATACCTGTCACAACCGGATCGTTAAAGACCTGTACATAACCCGGATTTGTAACTAAATCAGCACAACCCGGCAGGCTTGTAATTGTTATGATACACTGGTAATAATAGTTTCCGGTCGTAAGGACTGCAGTAGAATATGATGCAGTATTTCCACCGGTTCCGTCTGTAACATTGCTCCAGGCGTAAGGGGAATTTGAAAGCGAAATCTGCCATTGATAGGCAAAAGTTTCTGTTCCACCTGATGATGAAGCGGCAACTGTCATGGAATGCGTTCCTCCCGAACATAAAACTGTCCCAGTTGGCTGAAGTGTAATATTTGGAACAAAAACTGAAATGCAGTCAGAATAAACCGTGCCACATCCATTCCCGGCAGCCCAAACTTTAACTCTGTAAAATGTAGTTTGAGCCAGGGGCAGGGTTGTGTAGGTACCATTTGTTGCCCCTGTAATTTCATTGGTGGTTCCTGCACATGACGTACCCGTATACCATTGATATAACAGATCCGGGGTACCACCATTTGCGCTAACGGATAAAATAGCAGTCGTACCGCTGCAGATGGTCGGGTTGGGAGATACAGAAGTGATTACCGGGTCAGGTACCACATTTACATGGACAACACAGGTAACAAATCCACATTGTACGGTTACCCGATAATACATATCTGAGGTCAATACCGGGGTTGTATAGCTGGCGTTGGTTGCGCCGGGAATTATTGTCCCGGGCCAGTTATCAGATGTGTTTGATTCCCACTGGTAAATATATGTACCAGGACCCGCACCACCGGAAGCTATCACAGTCAGTGTTTGGGTTCCACCGTTGCAGATCATGGCGTCGGAAGGACAAGTAAGCGTTACATCCGGATATTTCGTAATTTGAATGGTGTCCGCTGTTGTACATCCTCCATTGGAAATGGTCCATATCACTTTGTAGGTGCCTTCCAGCGTAAAGCCGGTAACCTCTGTCGTCGGGCTGTTGGGATTGACAAAGGTGAGTGTCGCCGGGCCACCTGGAGCACCAGCCACTTGTGACCACGTGCCGAAATTGGGCAAAGATCCGGGTGAATTACCCGCCATAAACGTGTAGGATAAATTGCATATGTTCTGATTCGGGCCGGCAATGGCTGTTGGAGGGAAGTCCAGAATCGTGACCTGCACCTGGTCAGTTTTGGGTGGACAAAGACCGTTCGTGATGGTCCAGTTGAAAAGATAGATACCCACTCCGGTACCCAATATCATTGTTGTTGGTGAATCAGGATCAACAAAAGTGACCGGACCGGGACCGGTACTCAATGGATCTACAGTCCAGATCCCGGAACCAATGGCCGCGGCAGTTGCATTCATGCTCACATTTGCAAAACGGCATCTGGAAAAATCTGTTCCGGCATCGGGATCTGAAGGATTCTGGTCAATTGTGATGACAACTTCATCGTTTAAAATGCAGTTTCCGATATCTGGTAACGTATATGGATTTGTGGCTGTCCAGATCAGGTGATAGATACCATAACCCGGGAAAGTGGCAACCACAACCGGACTGGCAGCATTGTCGAACGTTACTCCCTGAACCGGATCTGTTAACGCCTGGGACCAAAGTCCTGTCCCTGGTGAAATTGTATTTCCGGCAAGTGTTGTACTTATAGGTGGTGCTGTTTCACAAAAATTTTGGTCGGGTCCCGCAAGCGGAGCTCCGGGATTCGTATGAACTTTCACTGTAACAGTCGAGGTAGAGGAGTCGCATACTGTTCCATTTTTAATCGTCCACCTGAATAGGTATGATCCTTCAATTAATCCCGAAACATCTGTATCAGGTATGATAACCGAAGTGAACAAGGCGGTATTGGGTCCCGATACCTGGGTCCAACTGCCAAGCCCTGCAGCCGGCAAATTGGCATCCATGGTCGTCAGGGTTCCGCAAATTTCCTGGTTGGAACCTGCATTGGAAGGAGTAGGCGGATCGTAGAGGTTGACCCTCACCTGCGCAGAACTGCTGCATGTACCATCGGTGATGGTCCATTGAAAGATGTAGAGCCCGGCAGTTGCAGGGCCATAGGTAGCTAAAGAATCGGTTGGATCAGAAAATGATGCGCCTGGGTCCGACACCGGCCATAATCTTGACCACATGCCGGTACCATGGCCAGGTTCGGGCTTATTACCATGCAAGGTAATATAATATGGTGTTGTGAGTTTGCATAAAAACTGTTCAGGCCCGGCAGATGCTGTAGTTGGCTGGCCGGAAATGGTGATACTGACCTGGTCGCTTGAAGAACAACCGGTATAGGAAACGTTGTATTCAAATACATAAGTACCCGTCACCAGGGGAGAAGCGGTCGATTTATTTGAGGCTGGAGCGGTTGGTGTAATAACTGGGACATTTGGGCCGGAGATATTCGTCCAGACTCCCACACTGCCTGCATTCCCGGTGAGTTCCACCGTGGTTGCGTCACAATAGGAATGGTCAGCGCCGGCATTGGCGGCTGCATAAACTGTAATCGTAACATCATCCGTGGAGTTCGGGCAGTAAGGGCCGCCTGTTATAGTCCATCTGAATGTATAGGTACCGGTAATAAGTCCTGAAACCTGAGCATGCGGATCAGCAAAATCCGAAAAAACAGGAGAATTCGGTGATGAAACAACATTCCATGAGCCGGTTCCTGCAGTCGGGGTGATAGCTGCCAGGTTGACCGTGTCCTGTCCGCAAAGTGTTCTGTCGGGACCTGCATTTGCTAAACTCGGGGGTACGCTTACCCTGAAAATCACGGAATCGGCATTCGCTGAACAGGCACCATTACTGATTGTCCAGTTAAACTGGTAAAATCCCGGTATAAACATGGTTACGGCCGATGTGGGTGAGTCAGGATCCTCGATTACAGGTCCTGCATTTCCTGATGTCTGCGTCCAAACTCCAAATTCACCGCCGGCAGGAAGATTTCCGGCCAGGTGTATCGTATCACCGCAAATATCCCGGTCCCCACCTGCACTTGAAGGTGTTACCGGATTTGTGATGGTAATTATGACCGTGTCAAGGGTCGGGCCGCATCCGTTATACATGATCGCCCATTCAAACTGGTAGGTCCCTGGTGCTAAACCTGTAATAGTCGTATTAGACAAGGTTGGATTTGTAATTGTAACCGGAGGAGTAGGTGCCGGTACCTGTCTCCAGGTTCCTGTGCCAGGTCCGGGATCATTTCCCGCTAGCGTCGCCGTGGTTACTGTAGCCGGATAGATGCACTGATCCGGGCCTGCATCAGCCTGTAAAGGACCCGGATCAAAATTTGTCTGGATATTCACATCATCGGTGGTAGACCCACAGGCATTGTATATTGTCCAGGTAAATGTATATAGTGTATTTAATGCCAGATTATTGACAATGGCATCGGGGGCAGTTGGATCAGAAAATGCCGGACCCGGGGGATCGACTGTCCATTCCCCCCATTCATTTAAAAGCGGGGAATTCCCTTGCATGATGATGGGAGAACCATAACAAACTGTTTGATCTGGTCCTGCATCTGCCTGTGAAGGAGTGGCTGCCACAACAATCACACGCGTATCGTCAAAATTCGGAGGACATGCCGTACCGTATGATATAGTCCACCGGAACCGGTAAACACCGGGATAAAGATTGTAAATAAATGAAGTATCATCTGTAGGATGATAAATGGATGCAGGGTGACCGGCAGGATGACTGACTTCAGTCCACAAACCTGTACCTTTAAACGCGTGATTTCCTGCAAGGTGAGTCTGAAAAATGTTGCATGCCAGGATCTGGGGAGTCCCGGAATTGCTGGATTGTGCCAGTTGCGAGGTGGTCACATTTACATCCGCGGTAACAGTGTTGCATGCTGCACCTGTTCCCGGTGAAATCCTGAAACGGATGGTGTAGGTTCCGACAGCACTGAGGTGGTAAATATATTGCGGGGATGTCGTTGCATCCGTATAGGGTGTTGGAATTACCGGATAATACCAGTTTGTCGGACCATTGACAATACTCCATTGTAATGTCCCCCCCCCTGTCCTGGTATACGTGATGGTGGCAATTGAATCGCCGCAGGGTAAAACAATGTCGGCATTCAGTGTGATGGTTGGAGGTACTGCGAAGGTGACTGATGTCCCTGCGGAAGAAGAACAATTGGTTATCGTGTTCTGGATCGTATAAGTGAAAGAGTAAGTCCCGACAGAAGATGCCGGAACCGTGACTGTAGTGATGGGTGTGTTCGGACTGTTGATAATCGCATCCGGTGCACCTCCTGTCCAGGTAACAACTTCATTGGCATTCAGAGGGTTATTCCCGGTGAGTGTGAAAGTAGTCCGGCCGTCACAAAATATCTGCCCTCCTCCTGCGGAAGCCCCTGTTACACCGCCTAAGGCATGGGGTACGACGATGGTAACCAAGTCGGTCCCGCTGGAACATGGCCCGACAACATCCCATCTGAGGATATAGGTTCCCTCAATCAGGTTCGAAAGTCCGGAAGTATTCGAATTGGCATTGCTTAATGTCGGAATATTAGGTCCGCTTACCACTGTCCAGTGGCCCGATTGTCCATTGATGCCGCAACCACCGTTACTGGCACTCAGGTTTGTAGAAGTAATTGTGGAATAACAACCTCCCAGGATCTGATCAACCCCTGCATTCACCGGAGTTATGCCTCCATAATTTGTGATAAGCACGTCATCATAGGAACTGCAGGAATGCTCCCCAATAATCGTCCATCTTAATACAGTAACGCCACAGTCTCCGGGGCTGAGATTGATCTGAGTAGTCGGTGAAGCAGCATTGACAAAAGAAACTCCATGATTTGCCCCGACTATCGACCACCCGCCGGTCTCTCCCGTTCCGGGAGCATTCGCGCTCATTGTTAATACTCCATCGCCGGGGCACTGAGCCTGGTCGGAACCTGCCTGTGCGGTTGTCATGGAGAAAATATGAACATTTACCGAGTCGCGGACAAGAGAACCGTCCCCGCATTTTCCCCATAAATAAAATGAATAATAACCTCCTGAGACATAACCGGTTACATAAGTATTCATGTCATACGGATCAACAATGTTAACTGATGGGCCACTCCTTTGTGTCCAGTGAATGTTCCCTAACCCGGTAAATATTCCGGCTGATGCACCATGTAATTGTAGTAATTGATTTGGACAAATTGAATCATCTACTCCGGAGTTCACTGTACAATTCTGTGCCTGGATCCCTGAGTTGAAGAATGGCATTGTTAATGCCCAGATGATCAGGAACCGGCCGGTTTGAACTTTCTTGTTACCATGAATCCACCATCCTTGGAAAATTTTTTTCATATTATTTGTATTTTTAATTGGTTGTTGATCTTGTTTCGGTTGATTATATCAAAAATATTGAGAACGAACTTGGTATACGGGAAAAAGCCCTCAGGGTTTCATGATCAGGGAGCATAAAATTCAGATTATCGCCTGACTGCCGGAACCTATTCTCTTTCCCGGCAATCCCGGCAGTCTTCCCTCCTGTCAGGATGTGGAATGTATTACGTAATTCTTGAAATATCTTTTACTTTTGCATCCGGACGGTGATGATTATTTATATTTTTAAATTTGTTTTATGAAGAATAAACTGATTGTATTTTTCCTTCTTTTCTTTATATTCTTTTACTATGTTCAGGTATCCTATGCTCAGGATAAACGTCCGGAAATCAAAAGTGAGAATTCTGATAGCGGTAAACACCGGCTGGGTGAGAATTATGGTGGTGGAATAATTTTCTGGATCGATGATACCGGTCAACATGGACTGATTTCTTCATTATCGGACCAAAGCACAAAAGGTATTGGATGGAATCCCGGGAAAGCGGTTGCAACCGGTGCCAGTAGGGATGAACTTTATTCCGGACAAACCAACAGTGAGAAAATAGTCAGTGTTCTTGGCAACAACCTTCAGTATGCAGCAAGGATATGCCTTGATTTTACGATCACCTCAAACAAAACTGTTTATAACGACTGGTACCTTCCTTCAAAATATGAGCTGAACCTTTTATACAGGCAAAAAATGGTTGTCGGGGGTTTTAATATTACCAGTGGGATTTACTGGAGTTCGACTGAAAGCACCACAACTCCCGAAACCTCTGCCTGGGAGCAGGAGTTCAGGTTCGGTTCACAACATGAGGATGACAAAGACCTTCCGGACCAGGTGCGGTGTATAAGGAGGTTTTAAGGACAGATGTAATCATTGACAAGGGGACAAGTGGACATGGGGACACGGGGACATGGGAACAGGGTGCTTTTCACATTTGTTGTTTCAGCAATGCTGTTTTTCGGGATGAATGATTCCTTTTCCCAGGTTGCGATCAATTCGGATGGCAGTTTACCGGTATCCTCGGCCATGCTTGAAATAACATCGGCAAACAAAGGTTTGTTGCCACCCAGGGTCAGTCTGACAAGCGATACAGATATAACAACCATTCTATCTCCGGTTGCCGGTTTACTGGTTTACAACTTAAATGCAGCAATGGTCAATGGACGCGGAACCGGTTATTATTTTTACAACGGCACAAAATGGTCTAAGCTTGCTTCAAACACGACACACTATCTGGGGGAGTTGTATGGTGGAGGCAATATCTTCTGGCTGGATGAAACGGGTGAACACGGGCTCATTGCAGCCACAACAGATCAGGGACCTGCGTCTGGAATTCAGTGGTATAACAACGTTTACAAAATAACCGGGGCAAATGCCGATGGTGTATATGCCGGCAAATACAATACAGATAAGATCTTTGCTTCACAGGGGAGTGGAAACTACGCTGCAATGCTTTGCATGGATTTAACTTATACTTCCGCGAATGTTTTCTATGCCGATTGGTACCTGCCTTCAAAATTTGAACTGAACCTTTTGTACCAGAATCGCTCACTTCTTGCACCTTTCAATTACATATACGGAGTATATTGGAGTTCGACAGAAGGGACAATAAATCCACTGCAACAAGCATTTGACCAGGTATTTATAACTGGCAGTGGCGGATCTCAGGATGAAAGTCCGAAAGACTGGCCTGATTTAGTGAGGTGTATCAGAAAATTTTAAGGATTTCACTCATTCGCCAGGCACCGCACCGAACTCCCGGTGGTTTTGTAATTCAAATACCGGCCCATCCTTTCGTTGGCCGAGCCAACTGTCCGGATCCAGACATCGGTCTCATTTTCGGCCGTTGAGGACCAGAAATAGCCAACCTCATGAAGTTTACTGAAATAGTATGTTCCTGTAGAATAACTGTATCCTCCAGGTAAGGCAGTGAATCCGCTTTGATTGTTGGCGCCGAAATTGGGTAGAATAAAGTGGGTATCCCCTGCCTCTTTCGTTTTTTTACCTGCCGCGACATCCCCCCCAAGAAACGTCACCAGAGCAGCCCACTCTTCATCTGCAGGCACATGCCATCCCGGGGGACAGATTCCCTGTGCTTTCGACGAACCGGCATATTGCATTGCTTCATTCCATTGATATAATCCGCCATATACATCACAGTTATCATCCAGGTCATCATAACAGTATTTCTCAATAATTTCATTTTCAGCCTGTTTCTGACTGCTTTTTATTCGTTTACCAATATTCATATTCTCTTTCATCCAGCATTGGTTCCCGATTTGAACAGAGTTATAGCTCTTCCCGTCACGGGAATCTTTGAAAGTTTCTCCGCAGACAATCTTAATTTGGGAAGTGCTGACGGTCTTTTGTTGTGTAAAAGCCGGTAAAACCATGGCCATACAACAGAGCAGGATCAATAATCGTGGTTTCATGTGTTAATAATTTGTTTTTAGTGGTGACATGGAATATCCATGATTAACATTCACGGTTTGCATGAACGTTGTGCTTATGGATATTTCATAGTAAATCTTTTATTGTTACTCTTTTACTTGGTTCAATTCAAATCTCAGAAAAATACCGGGATGAATAAATCATATCATATCCGGTATCTTCAGTGTCATTGTACAAAGTTACAAATTATAATGTTGAGCCACCTCCGAAAAATTTTCATGAGCATGATTTACCAATAATCTACCCACCCCCGCCCCCTCCCTGCCAGCAGGGAGGGGAGTCGGTCACTCTGGCAAATACCTGTAGATCTTGTTGTTATCAATAGTAGCACAACACCCCTCCCTTTCCAAGGGAGGGGCAGGGGGTGGGTAGATTCGCATAACAAAAAACCCCCGCTCAATTATGAGCAGGGGTCATGGGATGGGTCGATCTTTTCAGGAAATATTCGAGCGTTAAGAGGGATCCCAGTTTAATTTTTCAGACACCGTACCGGATTTCCGGTGGTTCTATAATTAAAGTACGTGCCAAGTGATGCTGTTGCGCTTGCAACGCTGCGGAACACGACACCGTTTGCCGGAACATCCGTTGAAGTATAGAAGTAACCGGCCTGTTTGATGTTACTGAACATAGTATTATTGTAACTGTAACCGCTGGGGAGGGCTGTAAAACCGTATTCATTGGTCGCACCGGTGTTGGGCAGATTAAAATGACCTGTTCCGGCCTCTTTGAGTTTTCCACCTGCAGTGGAAGCACCGCCGACATAGGTTGCCAAAGTTATGAATTCTGCTTCTGTCGGTACATGCCAGCCTGACGGGCAGATTCCCTGGGCTCCCTGTGTGGTTACATATTGCATCAATTCGTTCCATTGATACAAGCCTCCGTAAACATCGCAATTAATCGGAGTATCATTATAACAATACTTTTCAGTAATGCCATTGTTGGTTTGTACAACGGTGTTGTTGATCATGGTACCTATATTCAGGTTTTCCCTTAACCAGCATTGATTTCCTATTTGAACCGTATTATAGATCAATCCATTGTAATCTATAGTCGGGAGACCGGGACAGGCTGTACCTGTGGTATAGACAACTGCAACGATGATATTTGAAGTGGCCGGATTATTGGATAAGCATGATGCGGTACTGTTGGAAGTGATGACACATGAAATTTTGTCCCCGTTCGCAGGCGTGTAAGCGTATGTAGTACTGTTTGTGCCAACATTGGTTGTATTTACTTTCCACTGATACACGGGAGCAGTTCCCCCGTTTACGACTGTGGCAGTATAGGTAACCTGGGTACCCGGCATCACCGCGTAAAGTGAGGCTGTAATAGATGCGCTGACGGGCACGGCCGGATCAACGGTCATGGTCACAACATTTGAGGTAGCCGGATTTCCCGTAGTACACGATGCATTTGAAGTAAGAACGCAGGAGATTGTGTTGCCATCAGCCGGAGAGCAGGTATAATTGGCATTCGTTGCTCCCGAAACATTCGCACCGTTCAGTTTCCACTGATACAATGGTGCTGTTCCGCCATTAACGATCGAGGAGGTGAAAATTACCGGGATCCCTGAGCATACCGGATTGGCAGATGGTGTTATCGTTATGCTGACGGGCGCCTCCGGGTTGACAACCATTTCAATCTGGTTCGATGTAGCCGGTGAACCACTCAAACATGGAGCGGCATTTGAATTCATTACGACGGTTATCAATCTGCCATCACCAAGTGTTGAAGAAGTGTAAGTTGAGTTTGTTTCACCACTAACCGGATTTCCATTCAACATCCATTGGTAAGCAGGTGCTGTTCCGCCATTTGTCGGTGTGGCAGTGAAGGTAACCGAAGTTCCGGCACAGATCGCTCCTGTCGGATCGGCAGCGATACTGACACTGGCCGGTAAAATCGGATCGACTATCATGACAATCTCGTTGGACGTTGCCGGTGAGCCGGTAACACATGGCGAGGCATTTGAAGTCATAACAACAGAGATAACAGTACCATTACCCAGTGTTGGAGATGAATACGTTGAGTTGGTGGCACCCGGGATCGGATTTCCACCAAGCATCCATTGATAAGCAGGTGCAGTTCCTCCATTTACAGGCGTCGCGGTAAAAATAACCAGCGTTCCCGCACAGATCGCTCCCGAAGGATTGGCTTCGTTGCTAACGCTGGCAGGTAACAGCGGATTTACCGTCATTTCTATCATATTTGAATTAACAGGATTGTTTAAGACATTCGGCAGGTTTGAAGTCATTACACATAAAACCATATCGCCATCCTGCGGGTTATAAATGAAAGTCGGGCTGTTGGTACCGGCATTGTTTCCATTTACTTTCCATTGATAAGCAGGGGCAGTACCACCATTTACCGGCACAGCCGTAAAGGTGACCTCCGTACCCGCGCAAACCGGTCCCTGCGGGTCGGCAGAAATACTCACATCTGCATATACAGGATCGTTTACCGTGATCGTGACAACGTTTGTCGGCATTGGTCCGCCACATGTTCCAGAGGCGTTTTGCATCTGCCGGTAATAAGTGGTTACCGTGAGGGCACCGGGTTGATAATTCAACGTTGTGGCTCCGGCAATATCGGTGAATATGATGTTGTCGGTTGAGCTCTGCATCTGGTATACAGGCAATGTTCCGTTAGATGGTGGTACACCTGTTAACTCAGCCGGGATTCCGTTCATTTCAATGGTCTGGTCAGAACCGATCGAACCTACGGCAAGTTGCGGAATAACACCCATGATTATTTCGTTTGAAGTAGCCGGATTTCCTGAAACACACGGTAATCCGGAGGTGACAACGCAGGTAACCATATCATTATTTACAGGTATATACATAAACAGTGTACTGTTGGTCCCGGCATTGTTTCCATTAACTTTCCATTGGTAGGATGGTGCTGTACCTCCATTGGCAGCGATTGCCGTAAATGTAACGGAAACTCCTGCACATACCGGATTATCAGATGCGGTAATCGAAACACTTACAGGAAGCAAAGGATCAATTCCCATGGTGATGACATTCGATGTATCAGGATTTCCGGTCGGACAGTCAACAGTGGAATTCAAAATACAACTGATCTGATCAACATTCACCGGGGAATAATAATAAGTCGCATTGGTTGCACCGGATACAACACTGCCATTCTTCAGCCATTGATAGGATGGATTGGTTCCTCCGTTTACAGGCGTTGCAGTATAAACAACCAGACTACCGGCACAAACCGGATTGTTCGGTGTTGATATCGACACGCTGACAGGCAGAACCTGGTTCACGGTCATGGTTATCGGATTGGAAGTGGCCGGATTTCCCGTGGTACATAAGATGCTGGAAATCAGCGTACAGGTAACCAGATCGCCATTTGCAGGAGAATAAATATATTCGTAACTGTTGTCTCCGACATTGTTACCATTCACCTTCCACTGGCAAACAGGAGTCTGACCCCCATTCGAATAAGTTGCATAGAATTCAACCGGTGTACCGGCACAAACCGGGTTGTCAGAAGCTGTGATTGAAACGGATACAGGCAGAAGCGGATCGACGGTAACCGTATGTTGAGATGTTTTTGGCCCGTTACAACCTTGTGCGCTTGCAGTGATCACTGAATTACTTGCCCAGGTAGCCGTAAAATTTACCTCTCCGGTATTCGGGTCGATGGTATTTCCTCCGATTACACTGTTGGTATCGAGACTATAAGTGATTCCGGTAGCGTTGTCGGCCGTTGCGGTATAAGTGATCGTTGCCGCACCCAGACAACGGGAAGAGGTCGCCCCCAGGGTAAAAACAGGAATTCCTACTTCTCCGTTGGTATGAACATATCCATTGATGTAATGGAGACTTGTTGGGAAATCATTCAGTATGTTCTGGTATCCGTCAAGATATTGGCAGGAAGACCCATTATCAAAAAATTCAATTAAAGCAGATCCGTCTGCATAGTTAAAATTCAAAGTAAAAAGAACTGTAATACCCTGATAGGTAACTCCATAAGTTGAAGCCCCGGAAATGGTGATTTCACCCGGTACCGATCCGTTAAAAGACAGGCCCGGAAAGCCTGATGTATTGGTTGCTCCGGTATAGGTAAGTACGGTGGTATCATAGTGAAGGGTTAACATGACCGATCCGATGTCGGTAAATCCTCCAACGGTTACGGGTACCTCGATGGCTGAGCCGGGGCATGACGGGAATATACCCATCGACGTGATCGGGGCACCTGAATACTCACTGGTCACAAAAGAAGAATCATCACCATAGGCTGTTCCCACGCTGTTGGTAGCATATGCCCTTAAATGATACAGGGTATTCGGAATAAGCCCCGTGACATTGCTGATAAAGACACCGGTACCGTATCCATCATAGGTTTTATCATTTTCAATTGTAGGATTCGGGTCCTGACTCCAGCATACTCCACGTGCAAACACGTAGGATCCGCCATCAGCAAGTACATTGCCTCCGCTGACTGCACTACTTTGTGTAATGTCAGTAGGAGGTAATGTTGATATTTCGGCATCGCATCCTCCCCATTTTGGTAAACCATGACAAAAATGCAGTTGTTGCCCATGGCTCCCTGAAGGAATCGTTTCCCAGGAGAATCCATTCCAAAATAACATGTCACCAGGGTTAGTACCCTGAGGCGTGGCCACAGCCATCCATTTTGTACCCTGCCAGTAATAATAACCGGGAACTACCTTGGTCACTGAGTCACCGGCAGTTGCTGTATTAAACACCAACAGTCCCAGTGCAACCGGGGATGCGATGGGAGCTGATTCAGTTATTGACGACAGGGCAACACGCGGCGGAAGAAAACCCCTGACGTCTGATTTCACCTCGAGCATGGCCGAGGAGTGGGCCGGGCTGCCATCAGTGTTTATACTCACCTGCGCAAAAAGCCCAAGGGTTATAAACATTAGTAAAAAAGTCAAACTGGATAATATCACATTTCTTTTCATCTGGAATGGTTTTAATGGTTATATAAAATTACGCCATTATATATAGGTATTAATTTAATGGTTTCTGCATTTAAACATCTCCGCCCGAATTGCATTGTTCTACGTGCAACCTGCTATAATGTTTCATTATCCGGAAAAAATCCTGTGAAAAAACCGGAATCCCGGTTTTCAAAATCGTTATAAAATCCAGATAAAATGTTATGTTCCATGCTATCCTTGCCTTTGATCAATTCTTCATGCAATTCAAATCCAATCCTGATCCGTTCCCCGGATTCTATGAACTGTTACAAAAATACACTGCATTGAATTGATTGTCAATTGGGTGAATCCGTACAAAAATTTGATGGAAAAACGGAATAGAAAATTCTGACATAAACGTATAAAGCTATATATCAAAATGTAACACTTTATAAATGGCGTACATATTTAAATCCGGAAATTAAAAAAAACCGGAGTGTTGGTAAAAAAATTAAATTCGTTGCCTCACGGGGTGAATAATAATCATAAATAAAATCAGGAATGTCAATCGAAAAGAAAATAGATGAAGGTATGGATAATTTTTTCTGTTGTTAGGTAAAACAAACATAGTATGGATGGCGGAGAAATCACTTTTTCGGCGCCAGAAACCTGTTAAACAGCAATAAACCGATGATTGTAACAACTCCGATCATACTGAAAGTCAGCCATAACAATGATGGTTGATTCAGCCTCTCCACGAACCTGACATAAAGTGCAGCCCCGAGAATACCCCCTACCCCGCTTCCGATCACGCCATACATGAACGACCATCCCTGGTATAGTGCTTTTTTATCGTCCGGAGCGATCAGGCCCACGTAAGCAATAAATTTCGGATGGGCTATCATTTCACCCAGGGTGAATATAAACATTGAAGCAAGAAAAATCCAGCCACTGGGAGAAATGGCCAGCAGCCCCATACCGATCGAACCAAGCGAAATACCAAAAATCATGGTAGGCAGGGCTTTGGTATTGCGAACAAGACTGGAAACCAGGAGTTGGAGCAGGATGATCGCACCGGCATTCATAACAGTGACATGCTCAGCATCGAATTTCCAGGCCGGATGATCGATGATCAGAGAAAGAATGCCATTGATAAATTTATTAAACCCCGACATATCCACCTTTTCACTCAGGTACCACAGCACGGAATCATAAACCTGAAAATACATGATCCAGAAACCGGAATAGATCACGATCATCATGATAAAACGGTAATCGCGCAACACGGTAAGCATCTCTGTAAAAACCTGGCTAAGGGGCTTTGCCGCACGTGATCCCGTCGGCTCTTTGTATACAATATAATTTAATAGCAGCAACCATCCCGTACCTATTGCAGCCATAAAAAAAATGTAGTTGTAGGAAACCGATTTTAGGTATGGTACCAGGATCAGTGGGAATAAAAAGGCGCCCAGGTTGATGGACCAATAGAATATGCCGAATCCCAGCGAAGAATTTGATCCATCGGTTACGCGGGCTATGGTACCCGTTATCATGGGTTTAAAAAAACCGGCTCCCAGCGCCACCATGATCAGGCTGCTGAAAACAGTCACATAGGTCGTCGAAAAACCGGCAAATCCGTATCCGAGGCTCATGGTGAAGAAGGCGAAGAACAGCACCTTCCGGTAACCGAAACGGTCGCCAATCGCACCCGATAAAATAGGAAGGAAATAGAGCAGCGGGGTGATGGTACTCTTGATCACACCCACACTTTCCTTCGAGAATCCCAGTCCTCCCTCATTTTTTGACAGCACCAGGTAAACCGATAATACAGATATCACACCGTAGTATGAACCACGTTCAAAAAATTCCATGGAAATTACTGTCCAGAAGTTTTTCGGGAAAGAAGCTATGGGTTTTGAATTGGCGGATTCCGGCATGTCACTTGTTTGTTTGATTTGCGGCGAAAATACCGAAAATTTTCTTTATATTTCTGACAAAATCCCTTTTTGTCGCGTCTCACGTGAGGAGATAAAGTAGATATCCACAGGTGTGCATGATCTATTATTGATTTTATTGGTTAATTTGCATGAAAATCTATTAAACCATCCTGTTATGCTCCGAGTTCTGTCTTTTTGTTACCTTCTTCTTCTCCCTTTCGCGTTCCGGGCAAATGGTCCGGCGGATTCAACAACCATTTCTGTCGTGCCAAAACCGGTGAAAATGAAGACCGGCACCGGGTACTTTGCGATAACCAAAACAATCCCTGTTCTCATCCGTGGCAATGATGAAGAGGTGAAAAGGATCGCCACCGTATTTGCCGACCGGTTACATCATGCCGGAGGGCCTCAATTAGAGGTCAGGGGGTTGACCAAAGAGGATAAAAACATTCCCGCTGTAATTTTCACCTTGCGAAAAAATCGGTCCAACGAAACAGACGAAGGATATGAACTGAGTATTACATCCAAACAAGTTGTACTCACGGCGAAATCAGGCGCCGGTCTTTTCTATGGCATGCAGACCTTGTTCCAGTTGCTTTCCCCTGAAATTTACGGCAATCATCCACCCATGACCTATGATTCATGGCAATTGCCACTGGTCACGATTAAAGATCATCCGGTGTATCCATACCGTGGTATGCACCTCGATGTTTCCCGCCATTTTTTTCCTAAAGAATTCATCAAACGGTATATCGACCTGATCGCCATGTACAAGATGAATACCTTCCACTGGCACCTCACCGATGACAACGGGTGGCGGATCGAGATCAGGAAATATCCGGAATTAACGCGTACCGCTGCCTGGCGCGTCGATCGTGAAGATAAACCATGGAATGAGCGCCTGCCGCAACTTTCGGGAGAGAAGGCCACCTATGGAGGATTTTATACCCGGGATGAAATCCGTGAGATTGTTCAATATGCTGCAGACCGTTATGTGACTGTAATTCCAGAAATAGAGATGCCGGCACACTCCATTGAGGTACTTGCTGCCTATCCACAATTCTCCTGTAAAGGCGGACCCTTTTCGGTTCCACCCGGCAGTTACTGGCCAAACGCAGATATCCTTTGTGCGGGGAACGATTCGGTATTTACCTTTATCGAAGATGTACTTACAGAAGTCATGTCGCTTTTTCCTTCGAAGTACATCCATATAGGTGGCGACGAGGCAGATAAGACCAATTGGAAAACATGCCCTAAATGCCAGGAGCGGATCATATCAGAGGGGTTGAAAGATGTCAATGAGCTACAAAGTTATTTTATGAAGAGGGTCGGGAGATTCATAGCATCGAAAGGACGCAGGATGATCGGATGGGACGAGATCCTTGATGGAGGGCTGGCACCCGAAACCACGGTGATGTCGTGGCGTGGTATCAACGGGGGCATCGCTGCAGCCAGACAGGGCCATGACGTCATCATAACCCCGGATTCCTATTGCTATTTCGACCATTACCAGGCAGATCCGGACGTTGAACCGAAGGCCATCGGCGGATTGACAACATTGAAAAAAGTCTATTCCTATAATCCAACACCCGGAGAACTGAGCAGGGCAGAATCAAAACACATACTGGGTGCACAAGGCAATGTATGGACAGAGTACATCTCCACACCGGCTCATGCCGAGTACATGGCTATTCCCCGCATGATCGCTCTTTCGGAAGTAGTATGGTCGCCTGAAACCGCCAGGAACTGGTACGATTTCCGGCACCGGCTCGACAAACAGTTCCTACGGTTTGACAAGATGCAGGTGAATTACAGCAAAGGGTCATTCAAGGTAGATGTAAAGACGGAGTTTGATAAAAAGACCAATTCAGTAAAGGTGACACTTGCTTCGGAACAACCGGATATTCCCATCCGCTACACCATCGATGGGAATGATGTAAAGACTTCATCTCCCGTATATTCCGGACCTTTTGAAGTTAAAACCAACGGCTTCATCAAGGCAGGTTTGTTCGTGGATGGGCGGTTAAAGGAGAAAGCGATAGAATTACCCCTTATTTTCCATCTCGCGATCGGAAAACCGTCAAAGTATCTGACGAGTTATTCCGGCCGTTATCCTGCGGCAGGAAAGAATGCGCTGACCGATGGATTGCGCGGCTCCATCAACCACCGTGATGGATTCTGGCAAGGATTTTCCGGTAACGATCTCGACCTAATCATTGACCTGGGCCACGAAATGCCGGTCAATTCGATACAGGCCAACTTTCTTCAGAATCAGAAAAGCTGGATCTTTCTGCCGGTGCTGGTAGAATACTCCCTGTCGTCGGACGGGAAAAAATACCATTCATTTAATGAAGTGCTCAACCGGATACCGCCAAAAGAGGAACAGGTCTTCATCCAGCCATTTAATTTTCAATTCATGGCAAATACAAAAGCAAGGTACATCAGGATAAAAGCTAAAAACCTGGGGAAATGCCCGTCATGGCATAAAGGTGCGGGAGAACCCTGCTGGATGTTCACAGATGAAATTGTCGTCTTCTAGTTCCTGATGATCTTTTTAACCAGAACTGTGTTGTTCCCCGAAATCTTCAGGATGTAAAGGCCATTCTCAAGTTCCGACAGATTGATGGTTGTTCCCGGACCCTGGATTTCCCGGTTAAAAACCCTTGTTCCGTCAACCCTTAAAATTTCAACATGGTAAACAGAACTGCCGGGTAAAACCAGATTCAGATCACTGGTTACCGGATTCGGATAAATATGAATACCCGTGCGGGAAACATCTTCAGTACCCAGCGGGGCAGCAGATGCCGTATTGGAAATCACACGGATCGTTTCATCGCTTTTCAGCGTAGGATTACAGGGTTCCAGCCTGATCACTTCAATATAATAGGTCGCTACTCCCGAAGCAGTGTACCAATCGGTGTAGGAATCAACATTACCGGCAACCGTATCAATTACTTCCCATGTCCCGCCATTGTGCTTCCGGTGAATTTTGTATGTTTGAAAATCAAAGCCTTCGTAATGGTTCCATATGAGGTTGAAACCAAATGTACCCGGATTGATGTTCAGATGGATCGTTTTGTGGAACGGACTTTTTTCGCTTTCGTTCCCGGCGGAGTCGGTTACCGAAATTTTGAATTTATCTGATTTTATCAATGGATCTGAGGTAGTATCAATGAAAACGCTCAGGTTGGAGTACGGAACTTCCCCGATCTTGGAAAATACGTTATTCTGATAAGTTTCTCTGAAGATATTGTAGTGTGAAAGGTGATTCCCGGGATGTTTATTCCAAATGATCTTGTTTTTACTGAAGGTCGTATCAAACGTTACCATACAGATATACTGTTGCAGGGGTGGTTCACTGGCTGTAACGACCGCAACACCTTCCATTTCACGCAGGCAGTCGGATCCGTCGACCCTGGCAACAGCCGTATAATTTCCCGGGACCGACTGAAGACCGAAACTGATCGCCTGTCCGGTACCAGCTACCACGTTGCCATTGTACTGGCCGTTTAATCTTAGTTTATATATGATCCCTGTCTGAGATCCGCTAAGTCCGACGCCGACCCCGGGAGATCCTGCCACGAGGGCCCCGCCGCCGGTCATATGAAAAATGTCAGGATGCTCAATCACAACAACCGGCCTGGTTGCAGTACAAGTCTGTCCCTCAAAATTAATGCTTAACGTGACATGTTTTTCTCCGGTCGTCTCCCACCTGATAAAATAGGTGCCCTGTCCGGTTCCGGAAATTATGACGGCACCATCAAAATTCCACAGGAAAGTCGCATTGGACGGTGCACCACCGGTGTAGATCACCTTTACCTCCTGGTTGATACAAGCCTTTTCGGCCACGGTAAAATCGCAGTTAAGCGGATTCTGAGCCTTAACTGACAAGGCAACCAGAACAAATAACAAAATAAATGTGTAGCTCTTTTTCATAGGGTCAACTTTCAATTTGTTATTAATGTCGTAATAATTACCTATCAGACAATATATTCAGATAAAAGTTGCCTGTTATACCGTCATGATATCTCTCTCTTTGATATCAAATATTTTGTCAATCTTCCCGATAAATTCATCTGTAACTTTCTGGATATCAATTTCAAGCTTGTCAACCTCATCTTCCGGGACTCCATCTTTTTTCAGTTTTTTCGCGGTTTCATTGGCCAGGCGGCGGATATTCCGAACACTGATCTTGGCGTTTTCGGCTTCAGATTTTGCTTTTCTGACCAGGTCCCGCCTGCGTTCTTCCGTCAATGGAGGTACCAGGATCCTGAGGATCTCGCCTTCATTTTTGGGATTAAATCCCAGGTTGGCCGCCTGGATTGCCTTGTCGATCAATCCAAGCACACTTTTATCCCATGGTTGAACAATGATCTGTCTGCCATCGGGGGTACTGATATTGGCTGCCTGTTCGATAGGAGTCATTACTCCATAATAATCAAACCTGACCCCATCGAGCATCTGGGCGCTGGCCTTCCCGGCCCTCAGCTTCTGAAGTTCTTTTTCGAGATGCAGAACGGCTAATTGCATACCCTCGCTTGCCTCAGCCAGTATAAATTCTATCTCATCATTCATATACGGTACAATTTAAGTTTATATAATGCAAACAATGCAGGAATGCAGGAATGCATTCATAAATTAACTGACAATAGTGCCAATTTGTTCCCCGTTCAGGAGTTTTAGCAGGTTTCCTTCCTGGTTCATGTTAAATACCACGATGGTCATATTGTTTTCCCGGCACAAAGTGAATGCCGTTAAGTCCATGATCTGCAATCCTTTTTCATAAGCCTCACCGAAAGTAAGCGTGTTGTATTTAACCGCCGACGGATCCTTCTCAGGATCAGCATTGTAAATACCATCAACCCGGGTTCCCTTCAGTATGGCATCTGCCTGGATTTCAATGGCGCGTAAAGCAGAGGCACTGTCGGTAGTGAAGAAGGGATTACCCGTGCCACCGGCAATGATGACAACATATCCCTGTTCGAGGTAACCGATGGCTTTTCTCCGGCTCATGCTTTCGCAGACCGGGTCGATTGCAATTCCCGAGAGCAGTTTTGCCCTGACGTTCAATTTCTCCAACGCAGCCTGAATGGCCATGCTGTTGATCACCGTTGCAAGCATCCCCATGTAGTCGCCCTGCACGCGGTCCATCCCCTCACTGGTCCCTTTCAGTCCCCTGAAGATATTTCCTCCGCCCATCACCAGGGCGACCTGCACACCGGCATCCACAACCGATTTGATCTCCCCCGCGTACATGGCCAACCGCTGTGGATCAATCCCGTAACCCTGACTGCCTTCCAGGGCCTCGCCCGAAAGCTTTAACAGAATACGTTTGAATTTTATCATTTTTTGCTTGTTGATATTGACATGTTGATATTTAACGTTATTCATTGATCCCGTGACAGTTCTTGTACTTCTTTCCGCTGCCGCAAGGGCAAGGATCATTCCTGCCGACCTTTTTTTCAACTTTTACCGGCACGGGAGCGGAGCGTTCCTGCGTTCTTGAATTCGACTGCGACAGAAGGTCTGAGCGTTCTTCACGCATGCGTGCACGGTCCATTCTTCGCGGCGCCTGTGCTTCCTTCACATTATCAACCTGTATCGGCACATCGGCTTTGATCAGAAAGGAGGTTATTTCCTTGTTGGTACGCTGAACCATGCTTTTAAAGAGTTCAAACGATTCGAACTTATAGATGAGCAACGGGTCTTTTTGTTCGTAGGCGGCATTTTGAACCGACTGTTTCAGATCGTCCATCTCGCGGAGGTGTTCCTTCCAGGCATTATCGATCATTCCCAGTACGATCCCTTTTTCAATGCTGAGCACGACCTCTTTGCCTTTGTCCTCATAGGCTTTTTTCAGGTTCGCCACGGCCTGCATGGTCTTCAATCCATCGGTTACGGGGATGGCAATATTCTCATACCTGGTATCATTTTCAAAAACATCCTTGATCACCGGATAAGTCTTTTGAGCGATGTGTTCACACTTTGTCTTATACCGCCGGTAAATATAATTATAGAGTTTATCGCCAAGATCGCTGCTGTTAAGGCTCCCGAAATCTGATTCTGTTATCGGGGAATCCGCTGCAAATTCTTTAAGCAGGTCGAGGTTAAAGGTATGAAAATCACGACTTTCCTGTGCATCTATCACGATCGTTTCGCATACGTCGTAGATCATATTCGAAATATCGACTGCCAGCCGGTCACCGAAGAGGGCGTGGCGGCGTTTTTTATAGATCGCTTCACGCTGGATGTTCATCACATCGTCATATTCAAGCAATCTTTTGCGAACGCCAAAATTATTTTCCTCAACCTTTTTCTGGGCACGTTCGATGGAATTGGTGATCATGGAATGCTGGATAACCTCTCCTTCTTTGATTCCCATACGGTCCATGATTTTCGCGATCCGGTCGGAACCGAACATGCGCATCAGGTCGTCATCAAGGGAGACAAAGAATTGTGAACTACCCGGGTCACCCTGACGGCCGGCACGTCCACGTAACTGACGGTCAACCCGCCGCGATTCATGCCGTTCGGTCCCGATGATGGCCAACCCACCTGCCTGTTTTACTCCGGGGCCAAGTTTGATGTCGGTACCGCGGCCAGCCATGTTGGTAGCGATGGTAACGGTTCCGGCACGCCCGGCTTCCGCGACAATGTCTGCTTCACGGGCATGTAGCTTGGCATTCAGTACATTGTGCGGAATATTCTTCCGTTTCAGCATCCGGCTCAGCAATTCCGAAGTTTCAACGGAGGTTGTACCAACAAGGCTCGGGCGTCCTTCACGAACGAGTTTTTCAATTTCATCAATGACCGCGTTGAATTTCTCACGCTTCGTCTTGTAAACAAGATCTTCACGATCATCGCGAACGATTTTTTTGTTGGTTGGGATCACCACGACATCAAGTTTGTAGATATCCCATAATTCTCCGGCTTCTGTTTCAGCCGTTCCGGTCATCCCGGCCAGCTTCTTGTACATCCGGAAGTAATTCTGAAGGGTCACGGTAGCATAGGTCTGCGTTGCCGCTTCGATCTTTACATTTTCCTTGGCTTCAATAGCCTGGTGCAGTCCATCCGAATAACGCCGCCCCTCAAGGATCCGGCCGGTTTGCTCATCCACGATCTTTACCTTGTTGTCCATGACAACATACTCAACATCCTTTTCAAACAGGGCATAAGCTTTTATAAGCTGATTGACCGTGTGCACCCGTTCTGTTTTGATGGAATAGTCGAGCATCATGCTGTCTTTTTTTTCCAGTTTCTCCAGATCGGTGAGATTCTGGCGTTCCAATTCGGCGATCAGCAGGCCGATGTCGGGAAGGATGTAAAAACCGGGATCTTCATACGACTGTGTCAAAAGGTCGATACCCAGGTCACGCAATTCAACGGTATTGTTTTTCTCATCGATCACAAAATACAGCTGATCATCGATGATGGGCATATTCTTCATCTGTTCAGCCATATAAAAGTTCTCGGTTTTGAGCAACAGTGCCTTCATCCCGGGTTCACTGAGAAATTTAATCAGCGCCTTGTTCTTTGGCAACCCGTGATGCGCGCGAAGTAATTGTTCACCGGCTTTTTTCAGATTCTCATCATTCTTCGGATCTTCAGAAAGCGCCTTTGCTTCCGACAGCAACTTCGTCACCAGGTTTCGCTGGGCATTGTAAAGTTTGGCAACGTTGGGCTTCAGGTCGTCGAAAAGCTGGTTTTCGCCTTTGGGAGTCGGACCCGATATGATCAGCGGGGTGCGTGCATCGTCAATTAAAACAGAATCAACTTCATCGACAATGGCATAATTGTGAGGACGTTGTACCAGTTCTTCCGGGTTGCTGGTCATGTTGTCGCGCAGGTAATCGAAACCAAATTCATTGTTGGTTCCATAAGTGATGTCGGCAAGATAGGCATCGCGCCGTGCCTGGGAATTAGGCTCATGCCGGTCGATGCAATCCACTTTTAATCCATGGAATTCAAAGAGCGGACCCATCCATTCGGAGTCACGTTTTGCAAGATAATCGTTCACCGTAACAATATGCACGCCTTTGCCGGGCAACGCGTTGAGATACATCGGAAGCGTGGCTACCAGTGTTTTTCCCTCTCCTGTTGCCATTTCAGCGATCTTGCCATCATGCAGCACGACACCACCAATCAACTGACAGTCATAATGAACCATATCCCAGTTGATCATATTTCCTCCTGCCGTCCAGCTATTGCGGAACCGGGCGATGTCGCCATCAATTTCCACATTGGCTTTCCGCGCAGCAAGGTCCCGGTCATTCTGGGTTGCAGTGACTTCGACAAACTCATTTTCAAAAAACCTCCGTGCGGTATCCTTCATCACGGCAAATGCCTCGGGAAGTATTTCACGCAGGATCTCCTGGGTCAATTCATAGGATTCTTTTTCTAGCCGGTCGAGAACGGCATAGAGCTTTTCTTTTTCATCAATTTCGATCTCCTCTGAATTGAGTTGCTCCTTCAAATCGTCAATCTCCTTTTCCTTTCCGGCCAGGTATTCCTTAATCCTGTGTTTAAAAGAGTGTGTGTAGGCGCGAAGCTCATCATTCGACACCTGCCTGATCTCCTCCCAGGTTTCGAGCGCTTTGTCGACCAACGGATTTATATCCCGGATATCCCGCTGGGATTTATTGCCCAGCATTTTCTTAAATAATTTTAACATGATAGACTCTTATTGCTGCAATATTTTTTGTATGTCGGCTTCCAATCCGCTGCTCGGTTGTCCGGCCGGGTATTTATAGATCTTACCCTCTTTGTCGATCAGCACAAACAAGGGATAAGTGCGAACATCATAATCTTTCAACACCTCCGATTGATCACCAATGTTGACAAAAGTCCACACATAATCTTTCTTCAGGTTGATAAAGTAAAGCATTTTGCCAAAAAATTTATCCGCGGATACACTGACAAAATGAATATTTTCCCGGTATTTGTCAAACAATGGCCTGATCAGGTCCATTTCAGACAGGCATCCTTCGCAATAAGTAGTCCAGAACCATAGAACAACCGGTTTACCCCGAAGGCTATTCAAAGATAAATCCTTTTGGTCCCGGCCAAGCAGGGTGAATTCCGGTGCCGGTGTACCAGGTTTGAGTTTGGTAAGTAAACTGATCATGTCTTCTGCAACTATGCGATTTTCCGGATATCGTGTTCCCTCTTTTGAAGCCCTGATCACTGAAATTATTTGTTCCTGGTCAAAGGGCGGCGTATGGTACAACTCCATCAAACCTTTGAGCATCACCAATTCCCTTAATTGTTCATTTCTCAGGATGGTATCAACGGTCATGGCCTTCAACATGGCTCTGTATGGATCGGGTCCTTTGAGCAGCGTGGTAAAATCCAGTTTCCGTATGGTATTGGAGGTAACGGTCAGGTATTTGGTGAAAAAACTATTGAAAAAATCCATGTACTCGACATTGTAATAAAGTATCGGCTTGCCCGTAAAATATTTCGCTGCTAATTGCAATTTCGGGAGATATTGTGTGAGCTGCTCCAGGGAGGCAATTTGATAAAAGGCATAATCAAGAAAATAGGTATTCTTCACCTGACCGAATTGACGGTCAATCTGAACCCGGAAGGAATCGAGCAACGTCCTGTTCCGGTCGCGGTAGAGGGCATTGAAATTTTCCATCAGGAATCCGCTGTAAATCGAGTTGAAGGCAACAATCAGACTGTTTAGTTCTCCGGGATCTTTGTTGTCTTCTTCCAGCAAAAGGTTCTGGGACTGGATAAAAGGATTCACTTCCGTAAATTCGTCATAATTCATCGGGGCGATCCTGATATTATATGTTTTACCGGGCTCCAGGAACATTTCGGTTTTATGGAAATCGATGGTAATTATGACATTGATCGTTTCAACCAGGTTGACCGTCAGGGTGAAGTGCCCGGTTGAATCGACCCGGGAGCTGGTCAATGGTCTTTCCCAAAAAGTGATCAGATCTCCCGGGGTTGTTATCCGGATAATTTTTCGTTCCGCCCCGGGCGCAGTCCCCCTGATCACTGTTTGCTGGGCAAAAGAAATCAAAGAAAAAAAGAATAAAAAAGCTATTATACCTGAAAACCGCATAGTAAAGTTTAATTCGTAATTCGTAATTCGTAATTAAAAAACAATTCCTTCCGGCACAAACTGCGCCACATCTCCCCCATGCCGGATGATATCCCTGACAATCGATGAACTCACAGAAGCATACTCCGGGGCACAAAGTAAAAATACTGTTTCAATATCCGGATGCATCATTTTGTTCATCTGTCCGATGGTACGCTCAAATTCAAAATCTGCCGATGTCCGTAAACCGCGCAAAATAAATCCTGCTTTTTCACTCCGGCAAAAGTCGATGGTAAGCCCTGAATATGTTGATATTTTAATCCTGGGTTCATTCCCGAAAATCAGTCTTAACCAATTCAGTCTTTGTTCCAAAGTGAAAAAGGTGTTTTTTTCTCCATTTTCACCGATGGCCACGATGAGTTGATCGAAAAGCGGCAGCGATCTTCTGATGATGGATTCATGCCCGCGCGTTATGGGATCAAAGGAGCCAGGAAAGACAGCAATTCGTTGCATTTGTCATTCGTTTAAACCGGCAAATATAAGAAAAACGACAGGATATCAAGGCTACTCAAAGGTGAATGAGACCTGGAAAATTTTCGAATTCACTTTGTCAATCGACTCCGTATAGATATTATTTTCGCGTTTAAGCACATCCGTCAGCCCGTACATCATTTTCAGTTCAAGACCAAATTTAAACCATTCGTTATAAAAATCAAAACCTACGCCGACCTCCGCGTATATATCGTTCTGGTTGAATTTCACGATCTTTTCATTCCTGTTTTTCTGTTCCCGTTTTTTAGCCTGTGATGCCAGGTCGAGTGAATACTGGGCACCGGCAAGGAGGTAGGGCCGGAAATTGTTATAACGGACCGACTTGTATTTAATTTCTAACGGGAAATTGATGTAAGTTGACGGAATTTTTTTGATGATTGACAATTTCTGAACAGTATCCTTTGCCCCAGTACGAAACCGGTAAGTTTCAAGATCGTAATTGATGGTGCGGTCGCCGAACGATAACGAAGGCACGAACTGCAGCTCAAAATGTCGCCCCATCTGCATGTTGGCAACGATGCTGATAACAAATCCGGGTATTGGCGTGGAATTGATCGCCAGAACCTTAGCCGAATCCGGTAAAGGCAGGATATCCGGGATGTAGGTGGAGTCAAACACCAGTGTCCTGAGATTGGCGACAGGCCGGATGGTCACCAGGCTCTGGTTGACCCCTAACACGAATCCAAAATGGAACAAACTTTCCTGGTCATAATTAGGCATGTTAAGAACGACCATCCGCTGGCTTTTTCCAGTGAAAGGAAGGCAAAAGACAGTGAAAAGCAGGAGGACGATAATGAAACGGTCGATCTTCAATGAGTCGCGGTAATGTTTATGTCACAGTTAAACGTTAGTTTCAGGATTTTATTTTTCAGCCACATAGATGGAAGCGATCCCCATGCTCAGGCTTATTTGTCTGGTGTTTTTCATTCCCGGTTTTTGAAGGATTTCAAGAAATTGCTCCCCGGACGGGAAAGCGGCTACAGATTCCGGAAGATAGTTGTACGCCATTTTGTTACCAGAGATAAACCGCCCCAGTAACGGGATCATATACCGCGAATAATACGAATAGAACTGTTTCACCGGAAATGAAGGCGGATGGGAGAATTCAAGTATCAGCATGATGCCGCCAGGGCGAAGCACCCTGTGCATTTCAGTCAGTCCCTTTTCGAGATCTTCATAATTCCGGACACCGAAAGCAACCGTGATGGCATCGAAGGAGTCGTTGGCGAACGGGATGTTTTCAGCATCTGCCTTCACCAGGCTGATGATTTCGTTTAAGCCTTCGTCGACCAATTTGCGCCGGCCGATCTCCAGCATTTTTTCAGAAATGTCGATCCCTACAATTTTATGAGGATTCAGTTTTGAGATGGCAATCGCGAGATCCCCGGTTCCGGTTGCCACATCAAGCACCGTTTCCGGATTCCGGCTGCCCAGCAGGTTCACGAGTTTCCTTCGCCAGATGCGGTCAATCCCAAAGGATAACAGATGATTTAACAGATCATACCTGGGAGAAATGTCATCAAACATTTCCCGGACCATTTCTTTTTTTGAAGGTACATCCATGGGGAAAATGCAAAATGCAACATGCAAAATGCAAAATTAAACCCCCAACTGCAGGCGTTTAAACCCGGTCACCATCAGGTCCTTGTCATTTCCGGAAATATACTGGCGAACCGTTTTCTTGGTATCTTTAATAAAATCCTGGTTTAAAAGGGTCATTTCCCTGAAGAACTTCTGAAGTTTACCTTGTGATATTTTTTCAATCATTTCTTCAGGTTTGCCTTCCTGGCGAGCCATATCTTTTCCGATCTCCAGTTCCCGTTCAATCACTTCACGCGTTACCTGTTCCTGATCGACGGCGACCGGGCTCATGGCTGCAACCTGCATGGCAAGTTCATGGCCGATTTCCGATACATTATTTCCATCCTTTTTACTCAATCCGATCACCGTTGCCAAACGGTTTCCAAAATGGTTGTAAGCAAAAACGACCGGTGCTTCTATCACTTCATAATGAGCGATCTGGATCTTTTCACCGGTTTTGCCAAGCAATTCATTCAGTTTTTCTTCGACCGTGGTATTCCCAAGCGACATGGGCATGAGTTCGGTAACGGAATGGATACGGTGGGCAAGACCCAGTTCGAGCAGATCTTTTGAAAATTTGATGAACTCTTCTGTTTTCCCAACAAAATCGGTCTCACAATTAACCATGATCACTGCGCCATACGATTGATCGGCGGTTGTTTTTGCAACGACGAAGCCCTGGTTGGCATCGCGATCTGCCCTTTTTCCGGCGACTTTCTGGCCTTTTTTCCGAAGGTAATCAATGGCTTTATCAAAATCGCCTTCTGTTTCCTGCAGGGCCTTTTTACAATCCATCATCCCTGCACCCGACATCTGGCGCAATTTATTAACATCAGCAGCGGTAATATTCATAATAACTTAGGTTTTTAATTTCCAATTAATTTGAGGCAGCGAGGTAGCGAGGTAGCGAGGTAGCGAAACAAAATTCGTAATTCGTAATTCGTAATTCGTAATTATTTCTTGTTGCTTCTTCCTGCCGGTTTGCTGATCCGTTTTCTGGCTGGTTTATTCTTATCCTCAGGGGCCGGTTCCATGGCCTTCATCTTGGCTACCTTGGTATCGACAAAGTCTTTTTTCACGATCTTGATGCCATCTTCATCAACTTCATCTTCATCTGTATCAAGAAGATGAGATTCTGTTCTGCCTTCAAGTTCATCGCCTTCCCCGCGTTCATCGCTGGCTTCTTTTTTATCGCGATCGAGTTTGCGTTCCATCAGTCCCTCTTCCATGGCCCTGACCATTGTATCGACGATGAGGGAAATGGATTTGGATGCATCGTCATTGGCCGGTATCGGGAAATCCACTGTCCGCGGATCGGAATTGGTATCGACGATGGCGAAGGTGGGGATATTCAGTTTCTTGGCTTCAGCCAGGGCGATATGTTCTTTCAGGATGTCGACGATAAAGATTGCCGACGGGAGGCGGTTCAGATCGGCGATGGAACCCAGGTTCTTCTCCAGTTTGGCGCGTTCGCGGGTGATGGTAAGCCGTTCCTTTTTCGAAAGGTTCGTGTAGGAAGGGGAACTCATCAGTTTGTCGATGGAGATCATCTTGCGCACGGCCTTGCGGATGGTGGCGAAATTGGTAAGCATTCCACCGGGCCAGCGTTCCGTTACATACGGCATGTTGATCCGTTTCACATGTTCGGCGACGATGTCTTTTGCCTGTTTTTTGGTGGCTACAAATAGCACCTTCTTACCTGCTTTTGCAATCTGTTTCATGGCTGAGGCAGCTTCATCGACCTTGGCCATGGTTTTGTACAGATCAATGATATGGATCCCGTTGCGTTCCATAAAAATATAGGGAGCCATGGCGGGGTTCCATTTGCGGCGCAAGTGGCCAAAATGGACACCTGCATCCAGTAATGCATCAAAATTCGTTCTTGACATATACTAATTTTAGGAAATCTAAAATACTAACGTTTACTAAACTGGAATCTTTTACGGGCTTTTTTCTGTCCGAATTTTTTACGTTCCACCATTCTCGGGTCACGCATCAGGAGTCCCTTCGCCTTCAGAGGCGGACGGTGTTCCTCGCTGATTTCGCACAGGGCACGGGCAATCGCCAGGGCAAGCGCTTCAGCCTGTCCGCGTATCCCTCCGCCGTCAAGGTTCACCTTGACATCGTATTTGCCCTGGTTGTTGGTCACCTCAAACGGTTCGGTTACTTTGAATTGAAGAATAGGGGTGGGAAAATAGTTCCTGAATTCACGGCCATTGACGGTAATAGTTCCCTGGCCTTCCTTCAGATAGATTCGTGCAACGGCAGTTTTCCTTCTGCCGAGGGTGTTGATCACTTCCATATTACTTGATTGAGGTTAATTTCATAGGTTTCGGTTGCTGTGCTTCGTGCAGGTGTTCGGGGCCGGGATACACGTGTAAATTGCGAAACAATTCACGTCCCAGGCTATTCTTCGGGAGCATACCTTTGATCGCTTTTTCAACGACGGCTGTCGGTTTTTTAGCTAACAATTTAACGGGAGTCACCTCCCTTTGTCCGCCTGGATATCCTGTATGGCTGAGGTAGACTTTCTCCTCCATCTTCTTGCCGGTGAGCCGGATCTTCCCGGCGTTGATGACGACTACATTGTCGCCGCAATCGACATGGGGTGTGTAGTTGGGCTTGGTCTTGCCTCTCAGCAACATGGCCACTTTGGCTGCCAGACGGCCAAGAATCTGACCTTCGGCATCGATAAGCACCCAATCTTTGGTCACGGTGGCCGCGTTAGCGCTTATGGTCTTGTAACTTAACGTATTCATGCTTCTTCCTGTTATTTTAACAATAATCCTTTTACTTACAAAAAGGGGTGCAAAGATATTTCTATTTTTTTTTCCTGCAAAGATATTTAGTGAATATATTTGATTATTTTTTCATTATCCTTTATTTTGTGACAGAGTTTGATTATTTTATGATTTATTTTATGACATTATGTTATAGGTACACCTGTTTACCGCAAAGTACGCTGAGTTTTACCGCAAAGATATCTAAGGGATTCGCAAATGGGCAGCAAGGAGATGTAACTGATTTTCAAAGTCATTTATGCATCAAAACAAATTATTTAATGTCCTTAATGTTTAACTTTGCGGTCTTTGCGGTAAAAAAATATTTTAACAGATCCTGCCGGGTGTGAATATATTAAAAAAAAATGCTTTTCCTGTATTACCTTTTCATATAAAAACTGATTAAGCAGTTCAATCAGGGTAACATGGTTAAATGGAACAAAAAAACGCGATATGGAGTACCGCCAAAATGAACAATTGCTTCTGGCAACAGAATATGTTCAGTTTACGAATAAGAATATTTTTTTAACCGGGAAAGCAGGAACCGGGAAAACAACGTTTTTGCACCATCTGAAAAGCATCACTCCCAAAAGGATGGTCGTTGTTGCTCCGACGGGAGTTGCGGCCATCAATGCTGGCGGCGTGACCATCCATTCATTTTTTCAATTGAGCTTTGCTCCGGCGATCCCTGAACGGGTACGTCCCAGGGAACAAAATCCGCAGCCTGAAGGATTCCAACAAAAATTCAATCGTGAGAAGATCAGGCTTATTAAAAGCATCGATCTGCTCGTTATCGATGAAATCAGCATGGTACGTGCTGATGTCCTGGATTCAGTGGATGAAGTTTTGCGCAGATACCGCAACCACTCCAGGCCTTTTGGCGGAGTACAACTGCTGATGATCGGCGATCTGCACCAGCTTTCACCGGTAATCAGAGATGAGGAATGGAATATCCTGAAAAATTATTACAAGAGCGCTTATTTTTTCGACAGCCTTGCACTTCAACAATCCAACCCGGTCACGATCGAATTAAAGGAAATTTTCAGGCAATCGGATATCAGGTTCATTACACTGCTCAATAAAGTCAGGGAAAACAGGATGGATCCTCAGACCATTGCTGAATTAAACAGTCGTTTTGATCCGGGATTTATACCCGGAAAAGATGACGGATATATTACGCTCACCACACACAATGCCAATGCATTCGAAATGAACCAGGCCAGGCTGGCGGAATCGGCGGGGAAAGCGATGGTTTATTCAGCAGAGATAACGGGGGACTTTCCTCCCTATGCTTTTCCGACCGAAGCCGAACTGGTGCTGAAAAAAAACGCCCAGGTCATGTTCATAAAAAATGATCTGTCGCCCGGTAAACTGTTTTACAATGGGAAGATCGGGAAAATTACGCGCATCGGGGAGGATACCATTTATGTAAAATGCCCGTCGGATACCGAAGAAATAGCGGTTGGCAGGGTAACATGGGAAAATCTGAAATACACGCTCGACGACGATACCAAAGAAATTAAAACGGCGGTTGCCGGCAGTTTTACCCAGATACCGCTGAAATTGGCGTGGGCTATCACCATTCACAAGAGCCAGGGTCTTACGTTCGACAAGGTGATCATCGATGCCCGGGCGGCATTTGCATTCGGACAAGTATATGTAGCCCTGAGCCGTTGCAGGTCGTTCGAAGGCATTGTGTTAAGCACTCCCATTTCCATGTCGGGAATTAAAACCGACACCCTGGTAATGAATTATTCTCTCGAAGCTCAACAAAATGTTCCCGGTCCCGATAAGCTTTTTGAGTCCAAATACCTTTTCCAGAAAGAACTTTTCTTCGAGCTGTTTGATTTCAAATCAACCAGATACAGAATGGATGATCTGCTCAAACATCTCCGGGAGAATTCGCGGAAAATTGATGCGCCTTTCATTACAGAGTTACAGTCCAAACGCGACCAGTGCGAAGAGGTACTGTTCCGGGTTGCAGAAAAATTTAAATTACAGTTGTCAAATTTAATGATCAACACGGTACTTCCCGAAGAAAATACCGGGTTGCAGGAGCGCACCCGGCAGGCCGTTCCCTATTTTTCATCCGGTATAAAAAGCCATCTTTCAACTTATCTGGAAAATCTCCATTTTGAAACGGATAACAAGGCGATTAAAAAGTTGTTGTCCGGATCGGTTGAAAAGCTACAGAGAGAAGTGTTCATCAAATTGTCATGCCTCGAAAACAGCAGGCAGGGGTTTGAAACCATTTCCTATATGAGGGTCAGGTCGGGCGCCGATGTTGATTTCCAACCACCTGCAAAACAAAGAAGGTCGCCGGAACGGCAGGTCTCAAAAAGCATCCCGCATCCTGAACTTTATCTTGAACTCAAACAATGGAGGGATAACCTTGCCGATGAAAATGGTCTTCCCGCGTATATGATTTTGCCTCAAAAATCAATCCTGGAACTGATCAGGAAGTTGCCGGCTACCGTACCGGACTTAAAAACGATCAAGGGTATCGGGAAGGTGAAGATCAGTCAGTTTGGAAACGATATTGTCGCCATTATCAAAAGCTATTGCAATGAACATGATATTAAAAATGTCAGACATGAAGAAGTTATTGGTTGAGTTTAACCGCAGAGTTTAACCGCAGAGTAACGCGGAGTTTTTCGCAGAGTTACGCGGAGTTTTTCGCAGAGTCACGCGGAGAGTTACCGCAGAGTAACGCGGAGTTTTTTGAATATTCTCGGAGACTCCATACACTTCTTCGCGGTCCTTTGCGCATCCTTTGCGTAACTCTGCGGTTAAAATTTCATATCGATGGGACAAAGGAACCATTTCTATTAATAATCCAGCATATAATCCATGTACGAAAGGCTTCTTACAAAAAATCTATCGACCGGCAGCCAATTTTGTATCCTGGGTGCCAAAGGGGTCGGAAAAACGACGCTGATCAAAGACTTTGCCGGTAAATTCAGCAATTGCATTTACCTCGACATGGAAACGGCTGCCGATCGTGCGATCTTTCGTCCGGATGATACGGTTGAGGAGACCCTGAGGGCGATCAGTTTTATAAAAGGCACGGAGATCAGGGGGAAAGGGACGCTGATCGTGCTGGATGAGATAGGGAAGTGCCGGGAGGCTATCAGGTGGACAAGCGGACAGGCGGACGGGCGGACAGGCGGACAGGCGGACGGGCGGACAGGCGGACCGTTGGTGGTAGCAACTTCGTCTTTTTTAACGAAGGAGATTTCAGTGCTTACGGATCCTGAAACCGGTCCTTTGCAGGCGCAATATCTGTATCCGTTCTCTTTTGAGGAGTTCCTGATGGTCATGGATGATCCCGCTGCTCTTGAGGCGTATCGCGAGGTGCCGGTACCTTATTACGCCTATGAAAAGTTGCTGAACTATTTTCACCTTTATTCCCTGGTCGGAGGGATGCCGGAAATTACCGGGGAATACGAGGCAACCCGTCACCTCTCCGGGCTTAAAAACATCTACCAAAGGATCGAAGAGCGGTTCATTGGCTGTATATCCGATGTTACTGATGGGACGAAAAGCCGGAACCTGACCCTGGATGTCCTTCAAAATACCTATCCGTTTGCAGCCACCAGGATCAGTTACAACCGTTTTGGGAACCTGGAAAAGGGAAGCCGCGAGATCAGGAAGGCCTTTAACGTGCTTGAAAGTGTTTTTTTCCACCAGATGGTGTACCCGGTAACATCCACCACGTTACCGGCGGCGCAGGATAATTCAAAGTTTCCGCGTCTGCAACTGGTTGATACCGGGCTTGTCAACTATTTCTCCGGTATCCAGAAACCGCTTTTTCAATCGCACGATATGAATGCCATTTTCCATGGACAGATTGCCAGGCAGGTAGTGGGTCAGGACATCCTGGTCACGGAAAGTTCCGGGGCTTTGAATGGCGGACGATTGAACTTCTGGGTCAGGAATAAGGCACAATCAACGGCAGAAGTTGATTTCGTGATCCGGTATCTTGAAATGCTCGTTCCGGTGGTCGTGAGGTCAGGAGAACCTGGCAGGCTCCGTTCCCTGCACCAGTTCATCGATCAGGCTCCACACCCTTATGCCATTCGCCTGCAGGCCGGTCAACTTTCTGTACAGCAGGCACAGACGATACACGGGAAAAAATTTTTCCTGATGAACCTCCCCTATTTCCTTGCCGGAAAGATCAGGGAACATCTGGGCGGGTTCAGAAAATATGTAGACAGCTGATCCGCGGCACCTAAAATCAGAGCAACCCGGCGTTTTTTAAAATTTCGGAAAGTTTTGGCTGGGTTTTGGCAAAATCCACCAGGACGGCAACAATCCGTTGATCCTCCTTTTTCAGGGGAGCCAATGAAAGTTTCCGGTCCCAGAAAGCAAAACCAAAAACGCTGACCATCATGGCAGTGAAAATTCCAATTATTGCCCAAAGGAAATTGAAAAGTTGATCGAAGCGTTTGTCCATGGCATCAAAACGCTTATCAACAGTTTGGAATCGGTTATTAACCGATTCGAACTGTTTATCAACCGATCCGAAATGTTTATCAACTGATTCGAACCGGACATTCATTTCTGTTTTTATTGACTCAATCATTAATTCAGTTCTGATCATCCGATCCCGATCGTCAAGGGTATAAGGCACTTCCTTCACTCCTGCTTTGCCAGCGACAGGAAAAAGAAAAATGACCATCGCTATAATTCTTTTAATTGTTTTCATTTTTGTTTCGGATTAAGATTTGATGCTTAATCCGATTAATGGTGTAAAGGTAATACAGAAAACGGTGAAAGTTATCAACAGACATAAATATAGTTAAATTTGTCCCGGTAACCCATCAATGGATCCTTTTCTTCATCATAAAGCAAATAATTTAAACAATAACCCGGGATGGATCCTGCTCTGGACCGGCCTGTTCGCACTGGCCATGGGATACATGGAAAGCGCCGTAGTGGTGTACCTGAGAACCATTTTTTATCCCGAAGGATTTTCGTTCCCGTTGAAGGCGCTCAGTCCGGAGATCGGCATCACGGAGATCATCCGCGAAGCCGCGACGATCATCATGTTAGTGTGTACGGGCGTGATCGCCGCGAAAAAGCCGGTGATCCGGTTCGCGTATTTCATCTATGCTTTCGCGATCTGGGATATCTTTTATTACCTCTTCCTGTATTTACTGATCGGCTGGCCTTCATCGCTGCTTGAATGGGACATCCTTTTCCTGATCCCGGTCGCGTGGACTGGTCCGGTAATCGCACCCGTAATAAATTCTCTGACCATGATCCTGCTTGCAGGTTCCATTATCCGCGCCGAACATCTTACCGGAAATCCGAAATTAACCGGCCGCGAATGGATCACGCTGATCGTTGGTTCGGTTGTAACGATCGTTGCCTATACCCATGACTATTTGAAATACCTGATCCGTACCCAGGCAACACCGGAATTCGGATTACCATCTGCGGATTATATTCCGCAGGATTTCAACTGGTGGCTGTTCTCTCTTGGTGAATTACTGTTTTTTGCCACCCTTTTCAGCTTTTACCGAAGAATGAGGCTTAAACATTGAACCCACTCCGAAAGCTTTTATGAGCATAAATTATCAAAATTCTACCCACCCCCGGCCCCTTGCCAGCAGGGAGGGGAGCCGGTAATTCCGGCCAATACCTGCTATCTGATCGTCCGCCTGTCCGCGCGTCCGCTTGTCCGCCTTTCCGCCTGTCCACCCGTCCGCCTGTCCCCTCGTCCCCTTGTCCCCTTGGTCCCTTGGTCCCTCGTCCCCTTTTCCACCAATTTTTATATACCTTTGCACTCCGTTTTCAATCATCCCGTACCATGTCAATCATTGTTGCCAACATCTCTAAAATTTACGGCACCCAGAAGGCGCTGGATTCCATTTCGCTTGAAATAAAACCTGGAGGAATTACAGGACTGCTTGGCCCCAATGGCGCGGGTAAAAGCACCCTGATGAAGATATTAGCCTGTTTTATCCCCCCCACTTCGGGTGATGCATCGGTGTGCGGATTTGATGTCCTGGAGCAGTCGATCGAGGTAAGAAAAAAAGTCGGTTATCTTCCCGAGAACAATCCCCTTTACCTTGATCTCTATGTCAGGGAATTCCTGGCTTTCATTGCCGGAACACGCCAACTGAAAGGGAACATCGCCAAGCGGGTGGCTGATATGATCGAAGTGACCGGGCTTCAAACGGAGCAGCATAAAAAGATAGGGGCGCTGTCGAAGGGATATCGCCAGCGTGTTGGCCTGGCGCAGGTCATGATCCATGACCCTGAAGTACTCATCCTCGATGAACCGACATCAGGGCTCGACCCGAACCAACTGATCGAGATCCGCAACCTCATCACCGAAGTGGGCAGGACCAAAACGGTCATGATGTCGACGCACATCATGCAGGAGGTGGATGCCATCTGTAACCGTGCGATCATCATACACGAGGGACGCATCGTCGCCGATGATTCGACCAGGAACCTGCAGCACCTTGTAACTGCAAAGACCATCATCAAGGTCGAGTTCGATGCTCCGGTAAGCGGGGAACAACTGAAAACGATCCGTGGAGTGGTTGAGGTTGTACCGGATACTGCCCCAACCCCCTACCCCTCCCACGGCCCCTCCCCAAAAAGGGAGGGGGGAAGCCAGCATCCCGCATCCCGCATCCCGGATCCCGGATCCCGAACCTGGCACCTTACTTCAGCACCGGGCACCGACATCCGGGCCGCCGTGTTTCAATTTGCCGTTGACCATAAATATACCGTGCTTTCATTACACCGCGAAGAACAGAAACTTGAAGAGGTGTTTCAGGAGCTGACCAGGAATTAGATATTATCCGAAAAGTAATTCCGAAATCAATCTACCCACCCCCAGCCCCTCCCTTTCCAAGGGAGGGGTGTCGTGCCTCTACAGATAACAACATAATTTACAGGTATTTGTCGGCGATACCGGCTCCCCTCCCTGCGGGCAGGAAGGGGCCGGGGGTGGGTAGATTTTTGTTAAATCACACTCATGAATACTTTTCGGAGTGGGCTCATGATTAATGATTACCATTTTCGTTGTAGCTATGATCCGGGTATTGAATCCTTTTGCAACCAGTTGATATACAAGAACTGAGGGAAGTATGCTTTACATCAATCGAAATAATAATAGCGGCTTTTGAAAAGTACTGCCACACCTTCAATGCTCATCCCTTTGAATTGATTTTGTTCGTTCATAAAGCAACGCTACTATTAAGACATACGCGTTGACCAGGATAAATCGGACCAGGTGGTGAAATAATCTGGTTTTCCAAATCAGATCATTGTTTAATTATTTTTGCATTTTCGATACGATTACTTCGAACTGTATGAATGAAATAAATTCCTGGTTGTTCTCCCTCTAATGAGAATATCATACTATTGGTCAGGATTGCTTCCTGTTCCAAAATTTTCTCTCCACGCATACCAAAAATTGAAACTTTCGTTTGGAGTGGTTCACTGTCCGGAAACTCAATTGTAAATGAACCTGTGGTCGGATTTGGATACACTCGGATAGTGCGATTATTGCTAATTCTGTTATCAATTGCAGAACTATTTTGAATTATCGTAGTCTCGGCAGAAAGGAAACTTTTAAGTGGGTTGCAAAATACTCCATTCGTGGTTATCCAAGCATGAAAATATCCTCCGGGGTATACTTTTGTCAAGGGATTAATATCGATGACTTGACCGGCTATTACGTTAACCTGACCACCATTCTGTACAGTAACAATACTGCTATTACCGGCAATTGTGACAGTCTGAAGAGCATCGTAGCATTCAGATTGTCCATTTGTGATGTTTATATTTGTTACTTCTCTTACCGAAGGTATTGGTAGACGAACTGTAACGTTAAATACCGGGGAGGATAATCCATTTCCACATGCATTCGTACCCTGAACCTGGATGGTTCCGGAAGTTGCCGTACCGGAAAAATCAACGGTTATGTTCTGCGTGTTTTCGCCTGTTGCAATAGTAGCACCAGGAGGCAATTGCCATATATACCCTGTTGCCAAAGGAATTGCAGGGACCGAATATGCCACACCGGATTGGCCCACGTTCACCACAGTCATCCCGGAGATCGTACCAGCAGGTGAGGGTAGCAATCCGTTGTTAACCGAAACACTCAGAATGCTCGAATTTAAGGCAGTACATCCATTCAAATCAGTATAATTGAGGCTGACAGTAAATATCCCGGAAGTTGGCCATGTCACAGTTACTGTGTCGCTGGATGAACCACCCCCAGCTGTGATTGTCCCTCCTGACACATTCCAGTTGTAATTGGTCATCGAAGGTGTGGTTGAATAGAGATTACCCGGTATATTCGGGCAAGCCTGAGTCGGGCCATTTATAACCGGTACAGGCAAAAGATTTATAACCATAACAATCGGGTTAGATGTGTCAGGGTTAGACAACGGACATTGTACATTGGATGTAAGAATACATGACACCACATCATTATTGGCAGGAATATAAGTAAATACTGCATTGTTTGCATTATTTACATTAATTGCATTCACTTGCCATTGGTAGTACGGATTTGACCCGCCATTGGTGGGGGTTGCAGTGAATGTAACTGAAGTCCCCGCGCAGACTGGATTAGCAGAAGATAAAATGAGAATGGCAACGGCAACCGGTGTACATGTTTGTTGATTTGCCGGATTCCCGGCAGCATTGATCACAATGTATTGTTCAGCACCCGATTCACCGATATATTCACAAACCTTGACCCGGTATATTGATTCAGGAAGTAAATTCGAAACTGTCACACCCAACGCATGTGTTGTTCCATTAAAAACGCAATACCAACCTGTGCTTCCGATTTGTGAACCGGAGCCAAACACCGTATCGGCAAGGTAAGTCGTATTATTGAGCGGGATGGCTAATCCCATTGAATCCTGTTTGATGAATACGGCTCTTCTGGCTCCATGTCCATCAGTCCAGTTAAAGGAGAACCTATTGGATTGAACATCTGAAAACAGGATGTTGGTAGCCTGATCCTGGGTTATGGTAGTAATCACATCCGGAATGGTTTTCATTGGTTCCGTGTTTCCCACATGATCAATTGCTATGGAGAAAAACTTATACATTGTGCTCTCCATCCCTGTAAATTGGGCAGAACTTCCTGAATCATATTCCCCATATAGAGTATATGGCCCTGAATCTTTTGAAAAATAAAGCTGAAACTTCCATATCCCGCATCCACCCAGGTCATCCTGGCCGCTGAAACTGATGGCGAAGGTTGTTGAACCCATCGCAGCCGGCAGCGGATTGACGGCACTGGTTGGGGGAAATGCATCCACATGATTTTTCCATGTATTGGTGCCGACTGCTTCATTGATATCGAAATTGATGGAGGCCCTTGTCTCAATTGAATCACCCGTTAAATCTGATAATTTTGGCTCCAGTGTAAATGTAACAAAACCCTCCCCATGATGGGAAATGGAATCATTTACCGGTAAGAATCCTGATTGCGGATCAATGGGAGGCATCCCGGTAGCCGGATCAATAGCTTGAAAGATCCAAAAAGCGTTTTGGGTATTAACGTCAAGCCCTGCAATCAGGTCAACATAAACACCCAAAGAATCAACGACATCAAGACGGGTTGAGTAGTAAGATGTGTTAGGAGGTACGGAGAAGACAAAATTCCCAAATCCGAAATCGCCTAATTTTAAGGAGTACATATCCGCTTTATTGCTGATTGGCAACGTAATACTAACCTGTTGAGCGCTGGCAGTTGCAAAATCTGGATCATTCTCAAAATAAACCGAATAGGGCAATTTGTCGTTTACCGATACCCACTGTTCCTCACCAAAGCCGCTGGGCCCTACAATCTCATTTGGATCAATAGCGCACTGGACGGGTATAAATAGAACGTCAATGGAAGTCATTTTTAAACATAAATTGCTGTCAGTAACAGTACAGAAATATTTCCCATTGGAATTAATTAATTTTGAAGCGCCGGGCCAACTATAGGAATATGGTTGAGAACCTCCTGATGCAACTGCTGTTAAAATAATTTCGGAAGAACCCTGGTTGCGACAAAATTTAATTTCAGGATTTGTTCCTTGAATCGTCAACTTTAAATCGCCGATGGTTTCAATGAAAATGGAATCATTACCGGAGCATCCATGGCTATCGGTAACGGAAACTGCATAAAATTGACCAGGTTGGAGATTATTGACAGTTTGATCTGTACTTCCTATGGACCAAACGTAGGAATAGGGAGGTGTCCCACCGGTAACCTCAACAGTTGCCGATCCGTTTGAAACGCCTCCGCATGAAGCATCAGTTTTAGTTATCTTGATCTGGGAGAAAAGATGCACGGGGAGAATGACACTTATCATCAGTATCCAAAGGATCTTAAATAAGCCGGATGGAAACAAATGTATTTTTTTCATCGCTAAATTGAATTTTAACAATTCACTACTTTTTCAGATCACACGCATCCCCGATTCCGTTGCAATTGGAATCTTCCTGCAACGGATTATAGATATTTGGACAATTGTCTGAACTGTTGGGAATTCCATCCCCGTCGGTGTCGTTATCACAGGCATCACCGATCCCGTCGAAGTCTTTATCTGCCTGATCCGGATTGGCCAAAGAAGGGCAATTATCGCAGGTACTCCCAACCCCGTCATTATCTGAATCCGACTGGTCTTGATTTGGCTTGTACATGCAATTATCATTCGGATTGTTGATGCTGTCATTGTCAATATCGAGATCATAAATATTCGGGATACCGTCTCCGTCAATATCGGGATCGCAGGCATCGCCAATGCCATCCCCATCCAGATCATGCTGGTTTATATTTGGTATGCCGGGACAATTGTCACAAACATCGCCTACATGATCCTGATCAGTATCTTTTTGATCCGGATTGTAAACTAATGGACAATTATCGCAAACATCCCCTATGCCATCACCATCCGTATCCAATTGATTTGTGTTTGCTACATAGGGACAGTTATCACAAACATCTCCTATTGCATCGTTGTCCTTATCAGTTTGGTCCCGGTTTGATATCAACCAGCAATTATCGCATACGTCTCCAATACCATCTTCATCAACATCCTTCTGGTTGTGATTTGGGGAATTGGGACAATTATCACATAAATTGCCAATTCCGTCGCCATCACTATCCAATTGGTCAGAATTAAAGATGCAGGGACAATTGTCCAGAAAGTTTTCAACTCCATCATTGTCGATATCATTAGAAATAATCAGCGACGGGATACTAATATTTGGCCGGTTTAGGAAATCAGAGAGATTTTGTCCTAAAGCTGAGGTATCTGAATACAGTGCTACATACCATTTTCCTTCTTGTTCTTTTAAAAAATAGGGTACTAGTCCAACTCCGCTTATTGAATTATTGAGTTTAAGTCTTGTTAGAAAACCTCCCCCTGTCTCATATCCAATGTAAACATTCAATGATGTCACAGATAAAATAAAGTTTATATAACTTTGTAATATACCTGAATTATTTAGAATTGAATAAATTGAATCTCGATCTTCAGGCAAATAAATAGCAATCACTGTATCAATATTCCCTGTCTGATATGCACTCAAGAGTTTGCATAAAGTTTTAAAAGGTGTATTCATAGGACTGCAATCCTGGTTGCCTGAATCATTGTCTATCAGCCAAGGTACATTGGAAGAAGGTAGTGTGCCTGATATCGAATAAATAATTAGTGAGTCACAGATCATTCGCGAACTGTCTGGAGTAAATCCTGCCGTATCAATAGGGATACCAATCAAATAGTTAGAAAGATTAAACCCAGGAAAGGTATCTCTTCTGGAATAATTGGCATTCAGAATTTCATTAATATAATGAGTTTTACTATTAGCTATGATTGGATGAATGATATTTAACGTTATAGCCAATATCAAAATATTCATGATAGGAAATTTTCGAATTGTTCTTTTTACGATAAACATACCTTGTTATTTTACTTAAGATTCATTCTTACTTTACTGAATAACATAGATTTTCTAGTAATGTATAATTAACAGATTCTTTGATAAAACTGATAAAAGTCACTTCTCCAACGACCTTTAGGGATGCACAAAATGCACCAGTGATCTCTGGTTCGCCAGAAGGAACACAAAATGATATAATAGGAAATCCCACTTCGACGTTTACTATAAGACTAGCACCAAGAATTTCAGCATTCCCTATTGCGACTCCTCCACCGATACTAGCTGAAGGAGTATATGCAAAACATAACTTGTTTTGAGTACATTCAGTCGTAAAACTTAAGGTCAAATCACCTCCTATGCTGCCTATCAATGTTCCATAAACCGGCGATATTGGTGGGATCGGAAAAAATCCCTGGATTGTTACTGCAGCGTTCACATTACCAGCTACTTCATAACTTTGGATGATGCAACCTCCATCTTCAACGCAACATAAATCCGATATTTTAGTGGAACCGGAAATTGCCAGCGTTGATTCTATATTAATCACTGGGACGACTTTTTTAAAAATCTTTGAAATGTCTTTAAGCAAATCGGTCACCTTCGAAAAATTGCATGGCTCATTCCCTTTACAACCCCATAATTCAGCAGAAACAGACAACCCAACATCCTCATTAACAACTATTATCTGGACCGTTCTGGTAAAAATTGTCTGAATATTGTCACATTCAAGGGTCACAGAAACTGTTACACTCATTTCCTGTCTTGCCTGCAGGAAGACGCCGGTTACATAATCCGGGGTGATCTCAACACTTTGAATCTGGCTGTCCAAGCCGACTGGTTCAGTGATAATATCGAATTGTTCTCTTAAAATTGGTTCACCAACTTTCCAGCAGCACCGGACAGGTATAACTTCAGTACCTGTAATTGCTGAGACAATTGTCACAGTAATGGTATCTATTGCAGTAAAACTGAAATTAAGCCCTACAACATTTAAAATATATTTCGTAGTTACTGTAGGTGTAACTATTGTACAGGCACTATCTGAAGTGAAACCAGGCGGATCAGAAGTCCACGAATAACAAGCCCTGGGAATTCTTTCTATACCAATTTGTGCGCTGGCCCCACTGCAAATAAATTTATCTGGTCCCGCATAATCCACAGCGTACAGTCTGGTTAATGTAAGAGAGAGTACAACCACCAACACAATATTTTTTAACTTTTTCATGATCCTGATCATGGCTGTATTTTTTATTGATTTAACATCACAATCGTAAATCCCAATGGACCTGTTGACTTGGTATAAACAATCAGGGTCCCGATAAATCCTGGTCGGATAATTCCCGGCGGACCGTTTTTCTCGACCAAAGGAATTATCAGTTCTTGTTGATTTTGAGGTAATGCCTCCATCGTAAGTGCAATGGGGGCTCCACCCTCACTTTTTACTTTAATTTGAGGACTGATCATGTCCACGTTCCCCAGGTTTGTATATTCTATCATAAAACTCGTAACCCTGTTTGCCCTGACATTGGGCGGAGGGATCACATGCAATCCCAGTTCCGCGGCTAACCCGTTTATAACTTCAAAAGCCTGGAATAATGTGTCACGGTCAACACAGAAATTATCTGCAACAACATCATAGATGCCGGGAACTGCCCCTTTTAAATTAAAAGTAGCATAAACCTTTGTCCGGTCAACATAAACTGTTTTTTCTGCATGAATTGCTGTTCCTTTCACAAGCTGGAAATTCATGCCACTATCGAATTTCGAACCCCTCATTAGCAAGGTCACATGCCCCGTATTTCCGGCAGATGTGGCTTCAACCGAATTTAACTCAAATTCAAGGATTTCCGCTTTGACATTAATTTCCTGGGAATTACCGGCAGTTGTGTTTCCGTATAGTAACATATAATAATTGCCCTCGGTAACTGCAGGTACATATATTTCCTGATTTCCTATGTAAGGGTTGCCATGCCTGTAATCGTACTTGATCCTTGTAGCCATTTCGTCATGTTTCAGGTACATTTCATTGGACCCATAGATGGAATCTCCTTTTAATGTGGTGAACATGGTTTTATTATTCAGTGAATCTGCTATTTCAATCCGGAAATACAGGTTTTCGTAATCATTCAGAGTGGCAGCCGTTAACGTGTTCAACGGCAATTGAGTCACATCGGCAGTAAAAGGATCTGAAGAGAAGGTGGAATTGTTGTCTTCGTTGGTTTCATAAATTGTATTCAGAACATCTGTTTTAACTATGACATACCAGGTTCCAACCCCGATATCATTCACATCTGCAGTAACTGTTCTGGTGGTAGTCTCGCCGGGATTAAGGTTAATATGCGACTGATATGAACCGAAGAGCACATCATTTAAATCCCAAATCGTGTCGCTGGAGATATACACCAGATCTCTGACTGTTCCATTGCCTGGATTTAGTCCGGTATTTTTCAGATCCCAATGAATCGTTGCGGATTCTCCGACCAAAACAAAATCAGGATGAACGATCTGAGATACTACCAGATCTGCAGGAGGGGGCTGGGAAAGAACGATGAATGAGCTTTTTGTATTATTGATTTCATTCGATTCATAAACAACATTAGTCATATCGGTCTTAACCAGTAAAATATAATTACCGGATAAGGTGTTGGGCAATATTATTTGTATGGTATCTGAATAGGTTTGATTTACGGTTAATCCGCCTGACCTGGTTTTCGTTCCAAGTAAAATATCTCCCGGACCGACTATAAAATCAGTAGATAGAAATACCTTGTCAGTCCATGTTATATCCGGAGCAGGTCCGATCCCTTCATTTTTTACAATCCATGATATATTAATGGGGGTACCGGTGGTTGCCTGAAGTGGCGCCACAACTGAGATTATTGACAGATCTGGTGGAGGAGTCAATGAAATATGCGTAGGTTGCATCACATTGACCAGGTTCGTTCTTGATTTATAATTATTGAATAAGGAGTCATCGTTATTCACCTGTTCATAATCAGCAATAACGAGAAAATAATAATTACCGCTTATGCCATTCGGAACCATAAAGGATTGCCCGCTGCTATAACTCCCGCCTGGATTTATCTGGCCATAATGTTTTCTCTTGCCAAAAAACAAATCGGAAGTATAATTCCAGATACTGTCAGCAGATAAATAAGCCGCATCGTACCATTCATTGACTGTGGGTGAATCACCATTATTTTCGACGGTCCATTCAATATAAACCGGTTGGCCGGAATCGGTCGAGTCAGGATTTTCTGCATGGACGACTGCCAGGTCGACAGGTGGAATTTCAGATATATAAACAGGATTGCTTCTTAAGATGTTATTATTTTCACCGGTGTGCTCAAAAATGGTGTTTCCTGCATCGGTCATGACATACATAAAATATTGTCCTGTTGTCAGACCGGAAGGGAGATTAATGGATGACTGCACAGAATAAGATTCAGTTGTATCCAATGAAACTGATTGCTGGAATTCTCTCAGAAAGGTCGCTGTGCTGACATTCCACACCGGATTGGATGAAAGATAAACCTTATCGGTCCAGGACTTAAAATAGATGCCTTTGGTTCCGGTGTTTTCAACTGTAAAATCAAGCGGTATATTGGTGCCCGCCATGGATGAATTGGTAACCTGAATATTTATTACCTGCAGATCGGCCCAGGATAAAATTTGTAGCGACAAAGGAATAGAGGTTACATTGTTGTTTTCATAAATATTCTCAGGAATAGTATGACTATAGTCTGTATATACAAGGATATAATAGGATCCGGCCAGTCCTTCAGGAATGTCAACAGTTAAATGATTGGTTAAACTATCACCAGACATTAAAGAACCGGTAATAACCTTATCGCCAAGCATGGTGGCCGTTGCTGGATTATAAACCAGTGAAGTTGATAAAAACACCCGGTCTGTCCAGCCTTTATTGAGAATTGAAACCGGCCCTGAATTTTTTGTCACCCATTCAACCTGAAGGCTATCGCCTGAAGCTGCAGAAGGTGGAATTACAATCCTGGCTACTATAAGATCCGGCCGTAGAACCTGTATCATCGATTCACTTCTGCAGATGTTGTTAGTTTCACTTCCGTTCTCATAGATCACATTCCAGCAGTCTGCCTGAACAAAAATATAGTAGGGCCCCGGAACCGATTCGGGAAGTTGAACGGAGTTCTGTTTCATCAGACTATCCCCCGGGTACAATGTTCCGGAATAATTCAAAGTTCCTATTTCAACGACAATGTTAGGATTAAACACGGGAGAATAGCTGAGCATGATTCTATCCGTCCACGACCGGTTTAATATGGTTCCCAGACCTGAATTTTTGATTTTCCAGGAGATATTTATTAGTTGACCGGTGCTATCTACTGTGGGGATGGTTACATTCTCAACAACTAAATCAGGTTTGAGGATTTGTATTTTATTCGTACTGCGTATTGTATTATTGTCCTCATGCAGATTTTCAAAAACACTGTTTTGCCTGTCCGTATAAATGTAAATGTACCATTCTCCGGAGATATTATCCGGTAAGGAAATCATTTTTTGTTTGCTCAAACTTGCTCCAGGCAATAGTGTTGCCGTATAGTTCAACGATGTAATTTCCATGACTGAATCAGCATGATATACAGTATGTCGCGAAATATAAATTTTATCCGTCCAGTTTTTGTTGGTAATTTTTCCGCTACCATTATTTTTCACCGACCATTGAACATTAAATGGCTGGCTGTTGGCGCTGATCGATGGAATTGTAACACTGGTTACGACCAGGTCGGGATGTATTAATTGAATGGTCGTATCGCTTCGGCGTAGATTATTGTTTTCATTCAGGTATTCAAAAACATTGTTGTTAATATCCGTGGATACATATACATAATACGCCCATGTCAAATTTCCAGGGATACTGGTGGTTTTCGCACTTGCGTATGAACTGTCAGGCATGGGGGGAACATTCTGTGATTTTGCTCCCAGGAACCAGGCGCCGGTTAAATTATAATCCGGTGAAGCCGATAAATAGATGCCATCCTGCCAGTTATTGGCGGTGGGGGTTGAGGCTCCCTGGTTTTGAACCGTCCAGTTCACGTTGAGATCATCTGATGTGGAAACACTACCTGGAATGCTGATATTCGTCACAACAAGGTCGGGTGGCGGCGTAAGAACAACATGTACCGTATCGCTTCGTGAAATGTTATTCCCCTCAAATACATGTTCGAAAACAACGTTGTTGGCATTTGTTTGTATATAGAAGTAATATTTTCCAAAAATATAGGGTGGGGTGTTGACAGATTTGGTTTGTGTATAGGAACTGTCAGGATTCAGGATCCCAGCATGGCTAAATGTTCCAAGGTCAACAGCAGAAGATACATCAAAAACGGAATCGGCAGAAAAATACACCCTGTCGCTCCAATCGGTGGTATTGGTATTTCCATTCCCAATATTTTTTACTGTCCAGGTGATATTCAGGGGTTGTCCTGAAAAAGTTGCCAAAGGTGTAATGATGGAGTTAACTATTAAATCAGGAAGAGGGGGTATTTCAAACGGGATCTCCTTATAAAAGAAGTTATCATGCCATGGTGGATTGTCTGATATTTCCTGAACAGTATTGATATAATTTCCGCTATGTGTAAAAGCTGTTAAATAAGGTGGCGGGTTATAGGGTAACTGCGGTCCGCCAGGCAGCCAGTTAATAGCAAGAGCATCCAGCGCATCGGTCATGATAAACATGAAATAATTACCCATGATATTTGCAGGTATTTGTATGAGTTGGGTTTGAATATAACTTTCACCCGGTTCAAGATTGCTGACATTTTGAAACTGCCCGAGCAATATATCTTCCGGTTCAGCGATCCTGACATCCAGATCGGGAGAGAGCCAAACCCTGTCGTACCAGACTGTACCGGGAGGAGTTTCAAATTCACCATCATTTTTCACTGTCCAGCTAACTGTCATGGGTTGATCCGTTAATGGGAGTGAATTGGTAATGCCTGTTACATGTAATTCAGGAAGTCCGTGCAGAGAAAAGATCTGAACAGGCCCCTGTGTGGAAAAACAGGGATTTTTGGCAATTAACTGCCATTTGCATGTATCCCCATAAGAAAACACTCCACCGTTGTACAGATAATTTATCTGGGTCAGGTTGGCAACATAAGGATTCGATGGTCTTGGTTCATCGTAGGGCCAGATGAAAAGATCATAATTTGAAGCATTTATTGATGAAGCCCAGGAAAATTGAACCGGAAACGCCAAATTATAGGAATTGTCGACGGGTATCATGTTGTAAACCGTGGATGGAATTTGATTTTCATAAACCGTGACCACACACGAGGCAAAAGCATTTGAATAACCATCAGAGATACTTACATTATAAGTTGTTGCAACTGTTGGCGATACAGCGGGATTTTGTAACATGGATGAAAAACCGGCAGGTTCAGAAGTCCACAGAAATGAATAGGTCCCACTTCCTCCGGATACTACAGCATGCAATTGAACGGAACTTCCCATACAGATTTCAGAAGGTGTTGCATTTGCCTGTACATTCATTGGCTGGATTATATTTAATGCCGCATCAACAATTACAGATGGTGTTACCGGATCATTACTGGAAATGCCAAAATTGCTTGAATAATTCCCTGGCGAAAGTAAAGCAGTACTGAATGTTACATCGATCTGCAACGAATTTCCAGAACCAATGATCCCTGAAACAGGTGACAAACTTAACCAGGAAGCATTTTCCGTGGTGTTGAAAATAAGATTGCTTGCGCCAGTGTTATGGATGGTCAGATGTTGAACAGCGGATTGGTTCTGAGGCAGAGTTTCATTAAAACCGGTTGGGATAACAGAAATTACCGGGGGAAACAATCCCTGACCGATAAACTGAACTGTATCCATTGATTGCCCGGGGTTATCGCTGCTAATCGCAAGAAAACCATTGATCTGTCCGCCAGTTGCAGGAGAGAAGGTAACTGCAACGGATTTGGAACCTTGCGGCGGAATCACACAATTTGACACATTGGCATTATATTCAGGCCTGCTTGAAGAAATACTGTAAATATGGAGGGAATCAGTTCCTGTATTCAAAATGATCAGGGTTTTTACCGGCGTTTGTCCCGTAAATACTATTCCCCAATTCATTATAGAATCCGATAATACCATCAAAGGATCACCGTTTATAGTAAGGATTACAGGAATATGAACCGTGGATTCATCAGGATCATTGGTATTTATAGTAATTTCAGAATTATATATACCGGTATTCAAATTAGCCGCATTGAAGTGAACATCCATATTAACCGAATCGCCCGGATTGACAGTGCCGAAATTTGGAAGAATAACCAACCATGACGCCGGAGACGATAACATGAATGTTAAATTGCAGGACCCGGTGTTTTTTACCTTTAATCCTTTTATCGAAGTCGAACCGGAAACCAAAGTATCTGTCAAATTGGAAGGATAGACACTGATATCAGGCGGTGCCGCTGTTGCTGTAATTATTACGTTATCAGGCGTTGAATTATACATACCGTCATTTACAGTCAGTATAAAATTGTAGGTTTTAGTGATACAAAAAACAGGAGGTATAAATGTGGGAAGTATTGCAGTGGAATCGGATAATGTAATACCCTGGGGGGCTGACCAGTGAAAGGAAAGTGAATCTCCGTTAATATCTGTCGAAGCTGATCCGTCGAGCGTTACCAGGGTGCCGCTGTAAACTGTTTGGTTGGGGCCGGCGTTGGCGACTGGGGGATTATTTACCGTCATAGTGATGGCATTGGAGGTCGCCGGATTACCCGATACACATGGTAAATCGGAAGTAAGAACACATGTAATGATATCATTGTTTATAGGCACATAACTATATGTCGGACTGTTTGTTCCCGTGTTGGTTCCATTTACTTTCCATTGGTAAACAGGCGTTGTCCCTTCGTTGAAAGGCGTGGCTGTAAAGATGACCATTGTTCCCTGAACAACAGGATTAGCAGAAGCACCAATTGTTACTCCGGCATTTGAATATGTTGTACAAGTGTCTTTAAGACATCGGGCGGAAAATCCCCATGTCTTACTGTCAGTGATCCGGCGTACCTGTGCAAAGTTATTATTCATTCCAGTGTTCCAAAAATCTGTAGAAGAACTCTCGGTTGCAGAACTGATGACTGCCCATACATTGAGGTCTTCGAAGCTAAACCAACCAGTACTGTAACCACCTGGTAAGGCCGTAAACCCACTCGAGTTGGTGGCTCCCGTATTTGGTGAAGACCAATGAGAATATCCTGCCTCCTTCATTTTGCCTCCTGCATCGGTCCCCGACCATCCTGTTGCAGTGCAACTTGCTGTAGTGTCGAGATAGGCTTCCAACTGGCAAAATTCCGCGTCTGATGGAATATGCCAGCCAGCTGGGCAAACCCCTTGCCGATTGCTTGGATTGGAGATGCTTGATGTTGTATAATTCATCATTTCATTCCACTGGTAAAGACCACCATAAACATCACAGTTCGATTCCAGGTTATTATAACAATACTTTTCAATAATGCTATTGTCTGTCTGTGTCAGGGTATCATTAATGCGTGTGCCGATATTCAGATTTTCTTTTAACCAGCACTGCGTGCCTATTTTTACCGTGTTATAGATCTTTCCACCGTATGTAACGGTTGAGACCCCGGGGCAGGGAATTATTGGCGAACCGGTCGTAAAAGATAATTCATTCCCGTATGCCGTGCCTACTGTATTGCTGGCATAGGCCCTCACATGATACAAGGTGCTTGCGTTAAGCCCTGTGAGTGCAGAACTGTAACTACCGGTGCCTGTCCCATCTACGGTATGGAAATCGGTTATGGTTGGTGAAGGTGAAGTGTTCCAGCAGACGCCCCTTGCTGTAACTGTTGCGCCTCCGTCAGAGGTTACATTTCCGCCACCAATAGCAGCATTGATGGTAATATTTGATATGGCAGAAGTTATGACAGTAGGAGGGTTGTATACTATCGCAACGTTTACAAGATCAGTTCCAATACAGCCATTATTGCCGGTTACAGTTAAGGTGTATGTAACAGATTGAGGAGGTGTTGCAACCGGATTTGCAATGGCAGGATTACTGAGCCAGGTGCCAGGGCTCCAGGAAAAAGTATATGGTGAAACACCCCCGGTTGCCGATCCGGAAAGCTGGACAGAATTTCCGGGGGTTATATTTACATCGTTTCCGGCATTGATCATCAGTGCATTCGAAATGACGGACACAGTTGAATTGGTATAGTTCGATGTTATATTGGTACCAGTTACCGAAGTATATTCACAGTTCCCTGGTGTAAGATTGTCCCATGTTAATGTTGATGAAATGCCCGCATTTGCCTTGAACCTGTATTGTAAAAGTGTTCCGGTACCGATGTTTACCGGAGTTGTTGATGCCCAGCTCAGAAATATTTTGTTTCCTGCCTGATTGACAAGGAATAACCCGGTCCCCAACTGGCTGTTCACTGACTGGTAGCCGTCAAAGGTCATTTTAACCGGGTCAAAAATGAGGGTCAGAGAAATTCCTCCGACATTGTTGCAATTTGTGACATTAACGGGAATTACCAGGTTCCCGGTGCAGGAATTAACAATATTGCTTATAGATGTTGCGATCGGGACCGGCGTCACGGTGAGAAGTGCTGAAACAGAGTAGGAAATGGGAGTACAAGTACCTGAAACCTTGCACCGGTAAAAATAACCATTCATGGAAACCACGGCCGGGTTGACTGTAAGCGTTACTGAAGTCACACCCGAATAAGGAGCGCCATTGGAAAGGTCCGTCCAGGCACCGCCTCCGTCAATACTGACCTGCCACCGGTAGCTCAGGCCAGTACCTGTTGCCGTGACTGAAAAGGTTGTGTTGCCACCCGAGTAAACTGTTTTATTGATTGGTTGAATTGTGATCAATGGTGGTTGATTGACCGTTAAAGTTCCATTTGTCCAGTTCGAAAAGATTTTCTGGCCCAAATCATCGCTGTACTCGCAGTTCCCCGGTGTCACTATATCCCAGGTGAGGGTTCCGGTTCCAGGGATGGCATTGATCTTTAATTCGAACAATACCGAGCCGGAGGTTAGCGTTACAGGTGGTATGCCGGCCCAGGAAATGTAAATATTCCCACCTACAGCGTTTATCGAAAACAGACCTGTACTTAGGGCTGAGTTTAGATTCTGGTAACTGCTGTATGTTAAAACTCCTGGATTCAGGGCCAATGCCATTGAAAATGCACCAACACCTATGAAATCAGTCACGCTGACTGGTACTATGATCACACCTGGACAAGTTGTGAATGTCGGGCAGGCTGTAATGATCAGAGGGGTCACAGTCAAAAGAGCGGGATTAGAATATGCTATAGGGAGGCAGGCTCCTGAAACCTTGCAGCGGTAACGATTCCCATTCATGCTAAGCTGGGAATTGGAAATGTTTAATGTTACTGTGGTAACAGTGGAATAGGAACCGCCATTGGAGAGGTCTGCCCATGAATTTCCCCCATCGGAACTCACCTGCCATAAATAGGTAATTGTTGTCCCGGTGGCCGAAACTGTAAAACTTGTACTTCCTCCCTTCCAGGTTGATTTGTTAACTGGATGTAAAGTAATGGCCGGTGACTGGTTAATGGTGGCATTTCCATTAACAAAACCAGCAGGGAGAGTAGTTCCGCTCAGGTTGGCGTACTCACAACTGCCAGGTGTTTGCGTATCCCATGATAGGCTGCTTACTCCGGGAACAGCAGTAAACCGGAACTGTATCAGCATGCCGTCGCCTGCATTTGCAACAGTTGTGCTTGCCCAACTCATGATTACCTTATTGCTGACAGCGTTAACACTCAACAAACCACCCGTAAGCGCACTGTTTACATTCTGGTAATCAAGAAATGTGAGTATTATGCCATTATAATTCAGAGTAAGTGAAATTGCCGCAACGCCATTGCAATTGGTTACGTTTACCGGAATGGTAATTATTCCCGGGCAGGTTGTCACTGTCGACGCCGTCGTGATTATTGTTTGTGAGCTGACCAGCCCGGGAAAAGCACAAAGGAGAAGTATTATGGCAATTTTCTGGATCATTGTTTTCATGACTTCTGTGCTTATTTCGACACAACAATCTTTGCCACTTTCGAATAAATTTGATGATTCGCAACCATGTCAATTTTAAGAAAATAGACCGCAGTGGCAAGGCTTTCTGTATGTAGGCCGACGGAATGGCGGCCAGTAGACATATTTTCTTCAGTTTTCCTTGCCACAAGATTCCCCAACAAATCAAAAAGCGATATGTTTAATGTAGCTTCATCTGGTAAGGTGATTCCAATCATGACAATACCACCTCCAGGATTTATTATTATGGACAGTTCTGCCTGCGACAATGGGTCACCGTTGCCTGTCAGTAAAGACGAGATCACTGGTACAGTAATTATCACATCCGGTGCAACACCGGCCTGGCTGTCGGCAAACTCACAGTCTTCATACAATCCGAGTTGGATAGGCATATTAAGGCTTGATAAATCCTTTGTCTTCATGTGAATGAATACAAAGATTTCATTATCTGCCAGCACTAACGGAAGTTGATCGCACCATGCCATCCTGAACAGTCCATTTTCTGCAGTCCAGGAAAAGGTATTACATCCGTTTGATAGTTGTGCATCTGTAATTTCAAGATACTCATCAGGAAAATGGAATCCGAGGGAGATAGCGCCTACTTCAATCCCGGTTTTCATTTTCACTGGGAATTCGAATTCAGTGAAGGAAGTAACTACAAGAGACCCTTCATATTCAAGTGATACTGTCGATTGATATTGCTTACTTTCCGGGCTAAAGGAGGCATTCACGTCGCCAAAGCAAATCATCCTATAATTGTCAATCACCTGGTTGTTATTGATTATCAGAGTATCACATTTTGTGAAGTAATCACCTGACGGGAACGAGGTGATCATTCCCGTATATCGTTTCATCACAAAAAGAGCGTCGGTGGCATTCACCGTCTTACTGGAATTTACGTCGGCTGCTTTCAGGTTTATCCCGGTCAGTAAACTGGTCTGGGTGAAATGATTCAAAATAACCAGAGCATCCGTCGAGTTCACCCCGCCCCATGGATCGGATGGTGTAATGACCATTTTATAACCCCCACAAGTTAACGGGACAAATGCGTATGACCCTGCATTGTTGGTTGTTGCGAAAGCAATAAGCGTATCCCCGATATTCTTCAGTGCCAGGGATGCATTGTTCATTGGGCTGGCACCTGCATTTGCATAAAGCACATTCCCACTCAGAAGCATGGTGGCAGTAAGTAAATTCGGGATCGTGGCAAAGGGTGAAAAATAGACGTACCCCTTGGGCGAATTGTCATATTTATCATAGATCCGGGAAGTAATCTCTGTTGAATCATCCGTTCCCCAGTAATTATATTTTGCATTGATGTTGTTCGTCGTGTTGTTGTAAACCGCGTAAGTTCCATTCCCGTAAAAACTACAGGAATTTGGTGTGTTGTTTCCGATTCCTGTATTGGTTGTTCCATCCAGGTATAAACCGGCGGCAGCATTCGCCGAGAAGGTCGTACTCCTGATGACTATCGGAGCGCTCGTCAGTTTCAGCCCGTTGCCTGTTGCCTGTGACAGGATGCAGTGATCCAGCAAAGGCTGTGTTGAACTTTCGCACAATAGGTTATTGGTGGTACCTTTCTCGATCTTACAATATTTTATAACTGAGGTACCACTGTAATTATCGTTTGCATCCTGAAAATAGATTCCGGTCCATCCGCCGGAAAGCCCGTTCCTGGAGGTAAAGGTGATCAGGCTGTCGGGTGTTCCGATCGCCTGCAATTCACCTCCGTTACTGGCAGCCCCTACCTGGATCTGCGTACCTGGTTCAAACCGGAGTGTGATCCCGGGTTTGATGGTCAGCCTCACATTGGTCCCACTTTGCACGATACGCACATTCCCCAGGATGAAATAATCATAGGGAAGCCAGTTCCAGGTTTTACCCGAAGAAGTGATATCCCCGGTATTAAAGGCAAACCCGTTAAACGTATTATCGCTTAACAGCGGAGGACCGACAGGCATGGAGATCGTTAAATTTGGCGAACTGAACCGGAAACCATATTGATTATGATCGATGGTTGTGCCCGTGTAGGTGGCCGTGTTGGAATTGAGATACACGCCGGCGAGACCATTGTATGAAAGAGAACAGGAAACAAAGCTCGGGCTGGAAAGATCGAGATTCGCCCCGTTTTCTGTGTTACCCCTGATTGATGTGTATTGTAAGTTAATATTTGCAGTAGCCAGGCGAATGGCGTCTCCATCAGCATTTCGTATACTGCAATGCGAAAGCAACGGTTCATTGGTTTGATTACAATATATATTGGCATTGTTAGTTCCAAACCCGGCACCCTGAACCGCGGTATAGTACAACTGTGAGGATACGCCATTGTCGCTGTTCAAGTCAAAATAGAGCCCGTCCCACTTTCCGGTTTCAATACCCTGGTTGCAGAACTTCACGGAATCGGTCATAGAACCATTGCAGATCATACTTGCTTGGCTGATCGTCAACCCGGCACCGGGTGCAAAATACAAGGCTGTTCCGGGTTCGAAGGTATGAGTTCCGGTCGTGAATGAAATGTCAGATGTTACCCAATAGGGACTGGCAGCTTGTGTGAAGCTGGTGTATGAATTCAAAACCCCTGAAATGGGGGTGCCCGGGGTCATTAAACTCAAATCATTGAATGTTGCCCTGTATATGGTTTGTCCGGTTAATTCTACCCTGTATTGAAGATACTGCCTGGTCTCGCTTACAGGTATTGGAGAAGTGGCAGTAAGGGCCGACCAATCACCCCATATCTTGTTGCTGGGTGCAGTCCGGTAGGAAACTTTGCAATTTGCCCAGGGTGCATTGAAATAGCACGTGTAGCTAAGGGAAATGATAAGTCTTTCGGTCCCAAGTTCATAGAAGGGATAGGAAATAAATATGCCGTGATTTGTATAATTTGTTGTCAGAGTAAGGTTTGCAAACCGGCAACCCAAAACCGGGAGTTCACTAATGTTCGTACCTCCGGCATAAAAGATTATGCCGTTCCCCTGGAATGCACTGCCATCGCGGGTTGGTTCATATAGTAGGTTTGAAGATGTGACCCAGTTCCAGGGCTGCGGTTGCTCAGCATTGGCATAATAGACCGTGCTTGAATAAGAAGCTGCAGTTGCACCTGCAAGGACCATGACCAATCCATTTGAGACAATAACAGCATGGTTGCTTAATGGGACCGGCAGTGGTGCACCTTCTGTCCAGGAGCCGGTTGCCCCATTAACATCAGGGGTCGCATAGTAAACGGTATTCATTTTTGTTCCTGAATTATCATACCCGCCCATTATATAGAGTTTCCCGTTATAGGTTACCATGCCGTTCATATTGCGTTCAGCCGGCAGGCTTGTACCAGTCATTACGGTGGCAATTGAATTATCTGCCTTGAGCTTTAAATAGTAAACTGCACTGGAAGCTGAATTTTCCAGTGAACCGGACGAGCCTCCGGCAATATAAATCATTCCATTGAGGTATACGGCCGAATGGCCCCATAGCGTAGACAGGAGCGTAACTGTCGAGGTCTGCCAGGCTCCGATGGTCCCGTCGTTGTTAATTGCAGCATAATAGATTGTGTTGAACTGCTGTGCTGTATTTCTCCCGCCGATAACATATAAGGCACCGGCCCCGACAACTACTGCAGGATCTTTCAACGCTGTGGGAAGCGGGTTCAACGCAGTCCACACTGAAATCCCTGAAGTTTGTATGGTGGCAACATAAACCGCGGCCGAAAAGGAGGTAGCAGTGGCCCCTCCGACCAGGTAAACATATTTATTATTCCCGGCAGCCATCCTGTGACCACTCAAAGCCTGCGGCAAATCTGTGGTTGCCTGCCAGTTCCCGACATTGGACGCGGTAAATTGGTTGTATACATTATCGTCAGACACTACAGCATTGTTCAGAAACCCTTTGTTGAAATCGACAGTGAGTGTTTGGGTAAAATTCATCTGGGCCCACAGAGTTGCGTCACTGAACAGTAAAAATCCGCAACAGAATAAAAAGAATATCTTGGTTCTCAGATACATCCGGTCATTATAATAAATCGTTTCCATGAATTGAAGTTTTTGGATTTTGGGATTATATGAATAATCAACATTCTTTCGAAATAAAGACCGGGATCATTAATAACCAATCAGTTACTGCTTAATGATTCTCACGAATTGTCTGGTACCTCCTTGTGTGATACTGACAAGATAGATCCCATTTGGCAGATTCCCAAGCGAAAAAACCGTCTTTTCAGTCCTATCGAACTCCTTATCAAACACCGGTTCGCCGATCAGGTTATAAATGGTGATAGACAACGCGGTGTGGTTTTGTATGTCTGTGAATTCCATGGTAACCAATCCATCTGTTGGGTTTGGAAAGATTTTAAAGAATTTATTCGATCCTTGCATCCAATCGGTCCGGGCGATACTGTCGGAAAACATTTTTGAAGAAACAAGCTCCTTAGCCGGGACGGGAAATGAACAGTAATCATTACCCGTTGTTATGGAACCATTTAAATAACCTCCGGGGTCAACTTTTGTTCCAGGCAGCATGAAAATATTGTGGCCTGCTATCAACGTCGCCGATCCCCCGTTCTGTACGAGAAACTGATTACCCAACCCTGCCACTGTAATGGTCTGAGTTGCATTATAACAGTTCGAAACGCCATTAGAGATCGTTACATTTGAAATCTGGAGTTGGAGTGGAACAGAACCGGTCACCGTGATATTCAAGGCGGGCGATACAGGACCGTTTCCACACAAATTAGTGCCGTAAACCGATAATGTTCCTGAAATGGCTACACCTGAGTAACTAACCGTGATAGAGCTTGTGTTGTCCCCTGCCGTGATGGCAGCTCCTGAAGGCAGGGTCCAATGATACCCGGTAGATCCGGGTATTGCCCCGGTTGAATAGTTTACATTGGTTTGACCTGGTGAAACTGTTGCAGGACCGGAAACCGGTCCGGCTGCCAGGGGAGCCATATCGACAACGATGCCAAGCCCAGAAGCTGCTCCCATCCCGCAGCTGTTATTCCCTTTTACCGAAATGGTACCGGAAGGAATGGCATAGGGATAATTTAAAGAGATTTGGGTGGTATTACTTGAACCAAAAGCAGACGCAGGTATGGTCCATTGATAGGAGGTGGCGTTCGACAATTCTTCAATCGAATAAATGATATTGGTGGCACCCTGGCAAAGAAGTGTCTGGCCGGTAATGGATCCGGCCGGCCCCGGTGGGGCAGTTTGCACCTCGACCGGTTTACTCGAGGCAGAACCGACACCACAACTGTTGATGCCGTTTACCAGGATATTTCCAGAAGAAGAACCCACCGGATAGGTTACCTGGATACTATTTGTGCTGCTTGTGCCGTTGCATCCCGCTGGCAGGATCCAATGATAGGAAACAGCATTCTGAATTACAAGAACTGTGTAAACGGTCTGTGTTGTCCCTGCACATACATCTGCGGCACCCGCAATAATCCCTGCCTGACTGGGAAGAGGATTAACAATAACTTTGGCGGTATCAACGGATGAACCTCCTGCGCCATCGCTTACAAGCACCCAATATTTCGTTGTGACCGGCGGTGATATCTGGATCGTTGGCCCAGTCATTCCGTTATTCCAAAGATAGGATGTTCCACCATGTGCAGTCAACGTGGCATATCCTCCTTCGCAAATCGTGTCATCCGGTCCGGCGTCAGCAATAACGCCGCGTTTCCAGCTGGTATAAAAACCGTCCATATCCTGGAACCTCACCAAAACGGTATCATTCGCATGCCACGCCAAGCTGTTCTTGATCCCCTGCCAGCCACAGGTGCTGTCTGGCGGGGCATTCAACTGCATGGGTAGGGGCATAGTCGTACTGCCGTTGGATTCCAGTTTGACTTTATATGCTGCCTGCTGGAAATCCTTGAATTTGTATTTCCATGCCCGTGGTGGTCCCCAGCGGTTATACGAATCCTTTGCCCTGACATACAGGACGTCATTTTTATGCAGAACCAGGCCATTGATATTGACAGCGCCGGCAGAGATGGTCAATGGTATGCCATCACCCTGGCCGGGATCGGTATTGACAAAATACTCCACAGCCTGCAGTGAAGAACCACTTGTGGGAATTACAGCAGGACGTTTGTAACCCAATGGCTTACTCCATCGGTTATAATTGTCCTTAACCCTGACATATACAACCGATCCCACGGGCAGATTCAGATTGGTTATATTTGCAACCCCACTAGTAAAAATTAATGGAGTGCCGTTTCCCTTACCTGGATCGCTATTGATGAAATACTCCCCATTTTGCAAGGATGCACCCTGAATATTAAAAGCGCCTGTCCACCTTATTCCGTTAGGTTGACTCCACCGATTATAGGAATCCCGTGTCCGGAAATATATCGTTGAACCACCAGGAACATTCAGATCGGAGATAGTTATATTTCCTCCTATTACCGGAACCTCAATGCCATTTCCCCGACCCGGATCAGAGTTAATAAAGTATTCACAATAATTCAGATTGGAGTTTGTCCCCGGGAGGTAGTTTTCACGTTTAAAACTGCGTGGGAAACTCCATTTCCCATTCTGACTCATAAAACGCAGATACACGGCCGATCCTGGAGGTAACGTAAGATTGGTCAGATTCACCAGGACATCCACCAGGTTGTAGGTGCCCGTTACAGGCGTTCCATTTCCTTCCCCCGGATCTGTATTGATGAAATACTCGCCCTGGACGACTTTTTGGTTCGGCGGCCAAGCATGAAAAACCGTATGGTTTATCATGTCGTTGGATGTGTCCTGGTCACCGGCGAGACTGGTATTGGCCACAATAGAATAACTCTTACCAACGATACTCAGGTTTGCCATCTGGGCAAATGAAAAATCAAGCCAGGTCCCCGGGGCAATGGAGGTTTTAACCGAATCGGTAACGATTTGGCCGCCATTCACCTGGTAGGCCACCGGGAAATTTGTCTGGGCAGCTGTCCCAAAATTGTAAACCCTGACTTTAATTGTATCCGTTGCCCCGAAATTAATCCCCGTAACAGGTTTGATCAGGTCAATAACGCCGACATCTGCCGAGGGTTCAGCTCCGCCAATGTTAATGGTATAATCTTCTGTTTCGCCATACGATGTCGTGCCACAGGAGTTGAAAGATCCCGAGTTACTGATGCGGATACGCAAGCGGGTAGGTCCTGCCGTGGTTCCTGCCGGAGGTGTGATGGTTGCGGTATATGGTCCAATGCCCGGGGTTCCCGAAACGGTGAACTGTTCACCTGCATCGGTAAAGTCCGTGTCTTTATTCCAATCAACCCAGATGGCACACTGGTCGGAGGAATACCCATAACCTTTCACCACGGTGACCGGGTAAGCTGTGTCAACTGACATTGTCGTTACAAGTGCAGTATAATCGGAATACCCCCCGGGTGACCAGCTTGTGATATGATATATAGAGCCAACCTTCACACTCGATATATACTGCGCATCGAAGGAGGTATTCGCGGCACAGTATGTCAGAAGGGCATCCCCCGGAACGCTGGTTTCAGGAGTTTGGGCTCGCGCAAGCCCGGCAAAACCAATAAGTGCCGGTAGCGTCAAAGTATAAAGAATCCTTTTCATGACCGAAAGGATTAATAATTTGCCCTGGCTTTTGCCTGTACATTGATGTTGGTCCCATTGGGAGAAACTGTCATCTCATACACTACCGGGAAAATCGGGCAGTCGGGACCGCCAAAGTAACCCATGTCGCTGACCGAACCGTCAGGATCGGATAAGCTTGGTTGACCTGTATTAAAACATGGTGACCCAGTAGAAAGATGATAATCAGTGACAGAAACAAATAAAGGGTCACTATCAATAACTCCCTGATTATTATACGTATAGGTAATACTTCCATTAGAATACATGATATTCATCCCTGAACACCAATTCCAACCACCTCCATGATAACCTGTATTTGAGTTGCTTCGTGAGATACAGTTTACAACTGTTGTTGCAGAACATGCAGCATCTATTCCCCACGATCCATTATAGATCAGTATGCAATTCTGGACAATTCCATCTCCTGTTGAAGGAGTCCAAATACCACAACCGTTACAGCTCTTGATTACGCAGTTAACCATAGTACCATGTGTTAGGTTTACCCCACTACCGGCTAAACATGAAATAAGAAACCATTTAATTTTACCTGCACTTTGAACAACCGTTGGGTTATGTGAACTTGTCAAAATTGTATTCTCATATCCCGATCCCTGAATAACAATATTTTTATTAATATCAATGAATTCATTATAGGTCCCCGGCCACACCTGAATAGTATCCCCTCCAACAGCGTTGTTGATAGCCGTCTGGATGCTCGTAAACTGCCCGGCGCCATTGATATCCACGATGATCATGGTGGCAAAAGAGCTGCCTGAAATGGCAAGCATAAAAATGGAAAAGATGAATTTTTTCATGGTTTGTTCCTCCTTATTTTTTTGTTGAGTTTGTTCGAATTGGAATATATAAATGTTAAAAATTACTACACCCCGGCTGTTAGGGTTTTAAAAGGTTATAACGCATGACCATGCACACCGAAATCCGTTTCACTTGATTTCAATTCACACTCCGTTCGCCAGAAACAGATCAGTTGAAATCCCTGAAAACGTGTGGCCTGTAGACACTGCAAACGTCGAACGTTGAATCGAAGTCAATAAGCTGGTATTGTAGTGTTTACAGGCATGTTGGCCTCAGAAAATGAATCATTTCCGTTCTTGATTTTCCAATATATTATCGGTGAAGTGCATGCATAGACATTTTGTAAGAAATGTGCCAAAGAGACACAGTAGGTAAGCATTCTTTTAAATCCTTGTAACTTCACAGTGCCCCTGAAAGCCTTTGTATAACTAAACAGTTTATTTCTCTCTTTTTAATTCATTTGTTTATATTCAAAAAGCATGATTAGTGCAATTATATTTTTTTTAAACAAAAATGTTAAAGAATCATTTTGTTTGAGGTTAGGAACGCTCAGTCTTTTACACATCGTGCCGAGAACCCCTGATTCTTTTCATAGCTTCCAACAAGAATTTGCGAATATTGATATTTCAAATCACGAATAGAAGAAAGTGTAGGAGAATTTTCGGTTGATGAACGGAAATAGCCACATTCATATAAAAAACCGAATGTACCGGATATTTGCCGATTACCTCCGCCAAGAGCTGTAAATCCACTTTTGTTAGTTGCTCCTGAATTCGGACTGGCCCAGTGAGAAGTTCCGATTTCCTTCATTCTGCCTCCAATATCAGAACCAGTAAACCCAAATGCACTGCAATCAACATATACATCCAAATAAGTCTCTAATTGACACCATTCAGGATCAGAAGGAATATGCCATCCTGATGGACAAATCCCTTGTCTCCCACTAGGATTGGTGTTACTAGAAGTTGTATAATTCATTAGTTCATCCCACTGATATAACCCGCCATAAATGATACAATTTGCCTCATCATTATTATAACAGTACTTTTCAATGATGTCATTATTTGTTTGGTTAATCGAACCGGCAATCCTCGTCCCAATGTTCAAATTATCTTTCATCCAGCATTGCATTCCGATTTTCACTGTATTGTAGGTTTGACCGCCATATATGATAGATGGGACCCCAGGGCAGGGTATTCCGTCGGGAATTAGATAAGCAAGATTAATCCATTCAGTGCCTGTGTAAAATTCAAGGCTTATTGTAGTGCTATTGAAGATTAAAAGTCCTGCGGGAGGATTAGCTATTGCATTCCGTTGAACCGTTGTCATTCTTGGAGGGAGAAATCCACTTGTTGTACTATTGACTTCCAATGCCGCTGCTATGGTAGGGGTTGAAGTCCCAATACCTACATTGCCTTCCACTATTAATCCATTAATGGGTGCTGCAGTTATGCCCGAATAACTGGCGCCAATAACAGCATTGCCAGTAATATCAAGTTTGTTTTGTGGATCGGTGGTCCCAATACCAACATTTCCCAAGTTATAATGCAACTTTGGACCGTTCGAAGTCCATTGACTGCTGACCTTATTGTTAAAAGAATTCCAGTCGGTACTGCTCAAGTATCCTGATTGACTGGTACCTGATTGCTTTATCTGAATTGATGTTCCTGATCCTAAGACTGAGCCAGCTCCCCCGGTAATCATTAACACTGAAGATGTTGATTCAGTAAGATTTCCTTTGTTAATTATTAGGTTAGTCCCATTGCCAATAACTGACCCCATTCCGCCAGAGATGGTCATATCAGCAGAGGATAGATTACCGAATAAAAGGCTATTTTGTTTATTGTTGAATATATTCCAATCCGCATTGCTAAGATACCCTGATTGAGTAGTATTAGCCTGCTTCACCTGGATTGATGTCCCAGTTCCTAAAACCGCGTCGGTGCCAGAATTAATGATTAAAATTGAGGAGGAAGATTCAGTCAGGCTTCCTTTTTTAATAATCATATTCGTACCACTTCCTATTACAGATGAAGACCCACCTGTAATTGTCAAATCAGGTGAGGTAAGGTTGCCTTTGTTAATGGTTAAATTCAACCCTGAACCAACTACTGTTCCTCCACCTGTTATTATCATGTCTGGAGATTGTACATTTCCGAAAGTCAAAGTATTTTGTTTGTTATTAAAAAGATTCCAGTCTGAAAAAGACAAGTAACCATGAGTGGTGGCATTGGCCTGTGGTAGCGAAATATTTGGAGTTGTACCGCCGCTGCTGGCCATTGGTGAACTTGCACTGACACCTGAAACACCCATGGCAACAGGAAGTCCATTATAACGTAATATGCCAGTAAAATTGATATCGCCAGTCACATCAAGATGATAACTGGGACTAAGATTCCCGATGCCCACCTTGCCTCCAGAATAATATATATCTGGCCCGCTGTTAACCCATTGGCTGCTTACCATTATCCAATTTGGGATTGAAGGAGTTCCTTTATTCGAATAAAACTGGTTATTGGTAGTACAGAAAATCAGTAATCCAGTTGCAGGATTACTGATTGCATCCCGCTCTGCTGCGGACATCCGGGGTACAAGCATTCCCTTGGCAATTGATTTAACATCTAACATAGAGGAATTATCAGGTTGGCTTCCATCAGTATTAACTGAAACTTGTGCCGAAAGCTGAACTGTTAGAATTAACAGCATTCCAGAAAACACACATGATAATAGTTGCTTTTTCATATATGTTGGATTTTGGGATTTATGTTTATTGTATCATCTTCTCATTTTTTTGAGGCTAACATTCTTTGTACAGTTGAGGTTATATTTTCTTTGTTTGAATTCGCAAAAATTATTTATGGTGTGAGGAAAAGATATAGCGGTTTATAAAAAATTTGCGATGATTGATGGGGTAAATGATATCTGGATCGTAGTGTAATTTAAGCCTTAATTAGGTGAATGTCAAGTAAAAATAATCTAAATACCTAATCAAGCTTCAGCCTCGCAAACCAAAGAGTCTTTCCTTTTTTCATTGCCTGTGATCCAAACAACACCAGCTTATTGTCATTTGTCAGGATAAGCGGATTTCCCGGACATAAGTAATAGTACTTTTTCTCTTCCTTTCTAATCTGGTAATCCTTAAAATCAGAGATCTTATTTTGAGCGAGATCGATTTTTCCGATATTTGAAGAGACGATGTCGCACTTAAGTTTGATTTTTGAGGTAAAAAGTGATCCGTAAAGGCGAGCACTTACAAAATCACTCAGGAGGGGTTGCTTGTTCGGCCTGTAATCATAAACAGATGTAATAAATGGATTCCCTGTCCAGTAGGTTGGTTGTAAAATGAGCCAGTAAATATTTTTCGGATTATCTCCAACAAACAAATATTGATACACTGAAAAGCTATTTCCCCCCATTATCCCTTTTGTATCATACAGATATTGTCCGGTAAATTTCCCTTTATTATCAAATGCAAGGCCAAAGCAATCGGAATATGTGATCTTTCTCGATTTTTTTCCCGGAGCTCCGGTATGACTTAAGTTGTCCATGGTTCCCAAAGCATCCACAAACCAGATCTGCCCTACAAGAAACAGATCACCCTCGTCCGTAACGGTATATTCTGCAATCATAAATTTCTTTCCTTCATATTTTGTGGCTTTCTTTTGTGAGGGAGACATGACTACTTTCTCGTTCATTTCATCAAGTGAAACAGAACGTAAGTATCCTGTTTTATGATCTGCAACTTTCATAACCTGGAATCCGTCAAATTTTTTCGTACCGGTCAAATCATTGAAATATTTGGCGTTTCCCCCCAGGGATGCGCCTAACAAATAGACCGAATTGGTCTTTTGATCGAAAATATGATTTTCAACACTCCAGAAAGTGTTTGGTGAAGAAAATGAAATCCGGTCAACCAAATTCAGATCCTTGTCAATCCTGATGTACGTGAAATTTGTTTTTTGAGGATCAGAAAACTTTACTCCCTCATCAGAAGGAGCGAAAACAAGAATAAGATCACCTTCAAGTTCACTGCCCCTGCCTTCTGTTTTTCCATCATTAAATCTGGGGTGAACAATTTCCTGGGGATAATCAAATTTGATCTCTAAGTCCTTGGAAATTGAGAAATCTGAATCATTGATCTTTAAAAGATGAAAAGTTTTATTTTGAAGCAATTTGTCAGATTTTGACCGTTCTCCACACAGAATCAACACATTATCTTCATTTTCCGGCAACCAGTTTCTATGATGAAAGTATTTTGAACCTACATCGTTTTTCAGTTTGATCTTATCAATTATATCAGAGTTTACCTTATAGTCCAATTTTTTCCAATCGTAATCGAACTCTAATTTTTTCTTTCTTAAAACTATATCGTCCGATTCGTCAACAAAAAGGTTTTCAGTTTCAAAATGGTCTCCATTATAATTCCACCAGGGAAACTTTTGCTTGGCTTGTTCAAATGATAACTGATCGGCGTCATTTTTAAGAAAATTGAAATCTTTATCAAAAGAATAACTTTCAATACTGACCATATCCTTTTTTGATTTCACAATAAAACTATACACTGATTGACCGGTATTTTGATCAAACGACACATTTGTAACATCTCCGATATCGGCTTTCCCCGAAATATCATACGTTTTTTCAAGTTCAAGCATCTGTCCTGATACCTGCCACAGTACAAACAGAAAGCAAAGACAAATAATCGTTTTTTTCATATGGATGTCTCCTTATTGTAAATGGTAAATTACATGCCAATCTCGATCAATCGAACAAAAATTTGCACTAAAGTTTAATTATTTTCACAATTTCACACTTTTCAGCTCCAATCACATGAATAAAATACACTCCCGATGGCATAGTGGCCAATGAAAATTCACGATTTGTCTCCTTTTGCAACTCTTCTGTGAGCGCCTTAATACCATTCATACCAAATATTTCAACTTTTGATATGCCGGCTCCAAAATCATCTGGCAACTCAAGTACGAATGAACCTGTAGTAGGATTGGGAGAGACACGGATGTGTTGTTTCGATGGTATTTCAGGAATAGTTGTTGCAGGACTGCTGTATTCCCAAAAATCCTGAGTTATCAGGGACCCATCATACCCGGTTCCGACATATCCAAGTGAACCAATCGCAAAAGCAACGGCACCATGTCTTGAGGTGCCACCGAGCGATGCAACCTGAATCCACTGGTCAGTGGTTGGATTGTATTCCCAGAAATCATTAAATAATGAATTGTCATCCCATCCGGTTCCAATAAAACCTTTGCCATTTAAAGAGAAACCGGCGGCGCCATACCTTGCTGCTCCCGGAAAGACGGCTTTCTGAGACCAGGTGCCTGTAATACTGTTATATTCCCAGAAATCATTTGTTGAACCGGAACCATCAAATCCGGTTCCAACATACCCATTGGTACTTATTGAAAAGCCAACTGCACTGCGTCTCCCGGTACCCGGGAAATTTTCCTTTTGAGTCCAGGTATCGGTGGCAGGGTCATATTCCCAGAAATCCGTATAGTATGAATATGCATCCCATCCTGATCCGATATATCCTTTTGATCCGATGGAAAAACAAAAGACACTCTGCCTGGCGGCCCCGGGGAAATTGGCTTTTTGTGTCCAGGTGTTCGTTCCCGGATCATATTCATAGAAATCGTTGTAGAATGTATATCCTTCTCCCCTGCCTAAACCAATATATCCTTTTGAACCGATGGAAAATCCGGCGGTCACCCATCTTGCATCACCGGGGAAGTCGGCTTTTTGAATCCATACACTTGTAACAGGATCAAATTCCCAAAGATCGTTCAATAATGAAGTCCAGTCTCCTCCGGTTCCAATAAATCCTTTGGCGCCAATAGAAAAGCCGGTGGCATTATCTCTCAATCCTACTATGTCTGGTTTTTGTGTCCATTGATTTTGTGTGAAACCAACGTTACCGAAAGAATAAATTATCAGCACCCCAATTAAGATAAGTTTCAGTTTCATTGTTGCATTTTTTTTTTCATTACTCTATATATTATCAAAAATTAATATGGAAACATACGCAGATATTGACCAGTCTTTACCTTCCGGTCGTTTAGTTTGCGTCTGGGCGCACTCAATCCTTTACACAACGAACAGAGAAACCACCTTCCTTATAATATTGGTCCCTGTTCACATACTCGAAATTGTAGTAGAGATAACGAGCCCATGCACCTATATTACTGCCCTCGGTAAGGGACCAAAAGTCCCCATCGCTATTTAAACCAAAGTAAGAACCACTGTTTTGGCGATTCCCCCCAGGTAAAGCCGTGAATCCGCTTGAGTTGGTTGCCCCGGTATTTGGAGAAGCCCAATGAGCTAATTCGATCTCCTTTATCTTACCACCGGCGACACTTTCACCACCTAAAAAAGTAGTCAGCACAGTCCATTCCGGATCCGTCGGAATATGCCATCCATAAGGACAAATTCCTTGGACATTTCCCGTGGGGACTGGATTCCATGAAGTTGTATTTGTCGCTCCATTCAAATATTGAACCATTTCTGCCCATTGATACGTCCCGCCATAGATATCGCAATTCGATTCCAAATTGTTAAAACAATATTTTTCAATGACTGAGTTATTTGTTTGATCGTTCACTCCATTTATTTTTATTCCGACATTTAAATTTTCCTTTAACCAGCATTGCGTCCCTATTTGAACCGTGTTGTAGGTTTTGCCTTCATAAAGCACGGTTGGAATACCAGGACAGGGAACATTAACCCCTTGTGAGATTGTGAAAGTTATACTATCAATGGTTGACAGCAAAAACGATTCAACATTTCCGTCTGTTTTATGAACCTTCATTTCCTGTGAATAAGTGCTGATGGCAAGAAGAATTGCGATCAAAGTGAATAGTTTTTTCATTTTATTTCCTCCAATAAGTTATTTGATAAGTATCATTTTATTTGTCTGGATTTGATTATTGAATTTAACCTTGCAGAAATAAATCCCAGTCTGGGCTTTATTACCGGTGTTGGTTATGCCATCCCAAATAAGAGAATGCTCGCCAGGCGATTGATTTCCTGCAGGCAGGGTTTTGATGACTTTTCCATTTAAATCAACAATCATGATTTCAATTGGCCCCTCTTTCTGTAATATATAGCTTACTGTAGTTGACTTGCTGAATGGATTTGGATGATTCTTAAGCAGGGAGAAATTCTTTATGACTGTGTTGAATTTAGGGTCATCGATACCAGAATTGACACCAGCGAAGGTTAGTTTCCTGACCTCGTCAAGGTTAAATACATGTACGGTTCCATCCTTGTTGCATACGCGCATTTGTACGGACTGTGCCCAGCCTGCAATATTTACAAGCAAAAGAATGGTAATAAATGGGAATAATTTTTGTACCATGGTTTGTTGTTTTTAATTTTTTCTTCCTCTTTTTCCCTTTCCAGCTTCTGGGTTATATTTGTTGTTATTTTAGAATGGAAACTAACATATAAATTTAACCTGCAATAGCTTAAGAAAAGGCATGATTATACCAATAAGGCTGTTTGATAAACAAACACACCTTTTACCTAAACAAATTGGCTTTAATAAACCGGGAGAGGGTGTTAACCTGAAAAATAAGTTAAAAATGATTGACGATACGAATCACCCAGGTGGGCGGTGAGCCCATCTGTTAATTTCAGTATTCCCTGATGTGAGAATGACTTGATATGGTTGAGGTTGACAATGTTTGACCGGTGTGTACGCATAAAGGATTCATTGCCTTTAAGCAGGTCCTCAAATTCCTTAAGGATTTTACAGTAAGTCAGTTTGCGGTGATTAGTTAGATAAATATCGGTATAACAATGGTCAGCCTCAAGTTTAATGATTTCCCGCGATTCCAAAACTATAAAGCCGGCCGAATCGAATAAGATGATCTTTTCTGGATTCAGAAACTGACGGCGGACCGATTCAATTTTTGCCTTGTACTGTTCATCGAAGACAATATTCTGAACCAGTTTCACACTTGCGATCAGTTCGCTGATCTGTACCGGTTTCAGCAGAAAATCGGCAGCATGGAATTTAATGGCGTGATAGGCATATTCCTGATGTCCGGTAAAAAATATGACTTTAAATGGCAAATGTTCGAAATGACTCAAAATATCGAAACCAGTGCCATCGGGCAGCTCAATATCCAGGAAAACAAGGTCAGGTTTTTCCCGGGTAAGTGCCGGGATTGCATCTTCTACCGTTTCAGCAATGGCGACAACATGGACCTCTTTGCAATGGAGTTCCAGCAACTGAATCAACCGCTGATGGTTGGAAGGGATATCTTCTACAATGACTGTCCGTAGTGCATTCATGGATCATTTTTTTGAATTGGAATTTCGATCTTTACCCTTGTTCCGTTTTCTTTCTTTTCAGGATAAAGATCTTCAAAGGAGAGTGTTAGTGCAGATTTATAAATAAGGTTATATAATTTCAACCGTTCATTGATTATTTCAATCGCCTTTGAGGCTCTTATCCCTCCCTGGTTCACTTTTTGTGACGACCTTCTTCCAACGCCATTGTCATCGATATAACAGGTGATGAAGTGGCTGTCAGCGGGCTTCTCAAACCAAATGACAATGATCCCCCTTTGGCCTTTTAACCGGGGCAAACCATGCTTTATTGAGTTCTCCACGAATGGCTGGATCATTGACGGACTGATCTGCAACTCCTCCCTTCTGAAACTGTTCAACCGGATTTCATAATCAAAGGAGTTCTCCAACCTGATCTTTTCTGCTTCCAAAAACTTAGTAAGATATTCGATTTCATCATCAAATGGAATATATGTTTTTCCTGTGTAATCGATCATCCTCCGCATAAGCTGATTTAACTCGCCGATATACAGGTTGGATTTTACATCGTCTTTATCCGCGATAAACGATTCAAGGGAGGATAACGAGTTAGACAGGAAGTGAGGATTAAGCTGGCTTTGAGCGGTGATTAATTTTAATTGCGCCAGTTTGTATTTATGAAGGAGTTTTAAATGCTGGAATCGGGTATAAATGATCGTAAGAATAATGATCAGGAAAACCGTTGATACAAGAAATAGAAATTCCCTGGTCTCATAGAAAAACGGTGGCACAATAAGGGTCAGGGTGACATTCCTGTTCCAATGTGCTTTCAGGTCGGCCGATTCGAGCTGCAACTGGAATTCTCCGGGCGTAATATTCGGAATGCTGAATGTTCTTGAAGATTTTTCAGGGTAAACCCAATGATCATCAATCCCGATTATACGATACCGGAAACGGTATTTGGTCTGATTTTGAAAATTCAGACAAGAAAAATTGCATAGCAGCATTTTGGTTCCCTGGGCAAGGGTCACCTTTTCCATGGAATAAACAGGAATGAATTTTTGGAGTTTTGATGTAGTCGCAACCATGTTGGTTATCATTACCGGATCAGCTTCAGGGGGTGCAGCATTGATGAGGGAATCCGGATAAAATCCCACAACACCTCCAATTCCGCCAAACAGGAACCTTCCATCAGCACATTTAAAAGCCGCATCAGAATTAAACTCCCTGATGTTCAGCCCATCCGCTTCCCCATAATTAACAAACAGTTCAGTACCTGGATTAAACATCGAAATGCCATCATTGGTAGTGATCCATATATTATTCCTTTTATCCTTTAAAAGACTGTATATCGTGTTGTTTATCAACCCGTTCTGACTGGAATAGATTTTTGTTCTGTGATGATCGATGGAAAATTTGCATAACCCGCCACCAAGTAATCCTAGCCATAAACAGCCCTTTTCACCACCACAGATACTCTCAATATTGTATGGAATTTCGCTGATCCTTGAGGAATCCAGAAGCCTGAGGTTTTCATCAAAGGCATAAAGTCTGCCCCCTCCGCCTAACCAGAAATGTCCCAGGGAATCTTTAAAACAGGAATAAAATCCATCGGAAATGGTTCGATATTGGTGAAGAACGCGAAATGATTGTGGGTCAATAATAACGACCCCCTGGCGGCCGGCAACCAGGATGGTGTTTTGATTGGTGAGGTCAATTAATTTAAAGTCCTCCATGAAATTCATCTGCGGGTCTGATTTCCCAGAAGGATAAACTAAATCATATTTGGTCGTTAATATATTGTATTTCACTATTAAACCGGCGCTATAACCAATCCAGAGATTTTTGTTCTTATCTTCAATAAAGGACCTCGGGTTTCTGTTGATTTTTTTTAATCCCAGTGATAGAAAATTTTCCTTTGACACAGACCCTGTAGGGCTGATTTTAAAAAGGAAGTCGACATTCCTGGTTCCAACCCATGTATTTTGACGATGATCCTGGTAGATAGCAAACACAGCAACGTCGGTAATATTCTTAGGTTCATCAATTTTAAAGTGATCAAATAGATTTTGCTTGCAAATGATATGTGTTAACCCCATGCCTTCCTGAGATGACGAAAAGCTTCCTAACCATAAAGAGCCATCTTTAGCAAGAAAGAATGTTGTCAAATGCCCGGCTTCTTTTACCGAAAGTGTAAATACTCTTTTTTTTGTTCTATCATACCGATAAAAACCGTCATCTGTAACCGACCACAGGAGGTCAGACGGCAAAACGCTGACATTATCCAGATCATTGGCAATTAATGGTATAATAGTGTTTGAATTAGCCTGTTTAATGTATAATCCCTCATTGGATGTGATAATAGAACAGCCATCCTGGGTTACGTGAACATGGAACATGAAATGGAAATTCGAATAATTGATTTCAGGAATCTGAATTGAGTACTGATTTTGAATTTCAATAATCGAATGGTTCAAAGAGCCTGATTTGACTATTTTGCCATGGATCAATTTCTTCCTCTCCACATTCAACATCCATAAATTATTCAGATTATCGATTGAAATTTTATAAACTTCCGATTTGTTTATCTTTTGCTCAAACTGTTCAGGGAAGTTAATTTTATCAAAACGATGTGTGGAATAATTAAATTTTTCAAGTCCCACATTTCCAAAAACATATAAAGAACCTTCACTGTCTGTGGCGATTGAATAAACTACACTGGAATGTAGCTTATATTTAGAACCTTTACTACAGATTATAAACTTGTCTGTAGTTCTGTCATAATGGCATAGTTTCGATGCATAAACCCACACCGTATTTTCTTTATCGACACAGAGATCAAATATTTCGAAATAAGGGATTGAAGCAGAGTCATTTGGATCATGAAAATAATTTTTAAATGCATGCCCGTCATAGCAGGAAAGTCCATCCCAGGTGGCGATCCACAAAAATCCAAATTTATCCTGTGCAATACGTCGTATATAATTGTTGGACAACCCGTCAGCAGTCGTGTATCTTTTTATCAGATAATCGGACTCCTGGCCACAAATGCCGTTTACGAACAGCATGAAGCAAATAAAGACGCAAAATCGTAATTTCACGTGTGCATAATTTAAAATTGCCTGTAAGCTCGTCGATCAAAGGTATAAAAATATAATATGAAGGACAGTTTTTTTTGGATAAAGACCATCCAGGGTAAGCGGGAATGTTACAAATCACCGTTGACCATTCCCTCCCTTCGCTCTTTCATCGCCATGATAGTAGATAAGGGTGTTGTTTGTGATCGACTATATGCCCGTTGATCCGGTTTTCCGGCCAGTGAAAACCGTGATTTAATGGGAGACTCTCTTTTAATTTTACTTCAACCAACAATGTAGTGTGTCTTGACCGGAGCCCCCGTGGCGGGCACACAATTTCAGTTGATCATACCGGTTCTTCTGTATATCTTTCCAAAATTTTTAATTTTGAACCATCTGACTTTCTTTTTCAGTCAAAACCAAGTTGAATACAGTTTGTTGGATCTGATTTTGATTTGAATATAAAAGCTCATACCTTATACGGTGGTGCTGCAGTTTTTCTCCCATGGGGCAATATTCCCTGAATAAAGGGGGAACATTTATTGCCGGAAGCCGGAGAGGGGTCCTTTACTGACAGAGGAATGTATCCCTGTTCTTTCGAACATGAGGGGAGAATTATCGGTAACGGAAAAATGAATCAGAAAATAACGCGATATTTGTTTTTTTTCTACCTTTGCCGCGGAATAGTGGAAAGATTTGATTGATTGCAACCACTGGAAAAAAATGCTAAACCAACATTTCCTTCCAACAATCACAAATCGGGTTCATTCTTTTGGATTAAGGCTTTTAAATTCGGGACAAGGGGACAAGGGGACAAGGGACCAAGGGGACGGAGTAATTCATAATTCATAATTGACCCCCCTCCGAGAACGGGTTTATAATAAAACGAAAAAATTGATGACGATCACTAAAAATAGTACCATGGAAAATTTTCTGCCCCAAATGGGCTGTAAACTGATCCGTAGTTCAGGATAAC
>Ga0172368_10000133_pt1 | contig 97348 bp, 88 predicted proteins | sample Lak11m_FD_114540 | JGI IMG/M metagenome (GOLD analysis project Ga0172368, IMG submission 114540) | Freshwater microbial communities from Kabuno Bay, South-Kivu, Congo - kab_022012_11m | ecosystem: Environmental > Aquatic > Freshwater > Lake | place: Democratic Republic of the Congo: South-Kivu...
ACGCTGACGGTCATGAAGACATCCATTTCCCAAAGTTGCGCCCAGTCCAACAGCAGATCTGGGATATGATGGGGCTATCGCCCCCCGGCCCAACCCCGATTGAGGGGTAGCGGAAAATAGGTAACCAGGCGAGAAACAGGTTCCACGGCAGAAAACGATACGCTATCTTGCCTGTGTAAACGATACGAGCGGCGTACAGAGCCAGCGGCATGGCGGTAATCGCCGCCAGCCGGATGGCAATCCACCGAACGTGAGGACTCTTAATCACTGTGCGTCTCCACGACAGACAAGGTTGATGCGTCGTACCGTGCGGTCAGCCAGCGATACGCTGTCCAGCGCGCCAGGTGGAACGATTGCCAGCGGCGCCACTCCGTTTGCTGGAATCGCTGTCGGCCCAGCGACAACAACCGCTCATCCACCACTTGACGCTCCGCTGCCGGCAGACGATCCACGATCTGGATCAACGCCGGGACGGCGTCGTCCGAGAAACGCGCCAGGTAGGCCGCATCGATGCCACCGGGGCCGTTGGATCCCGGATCGGCGCTGCGCGTAAAGGCGCTCTCACCCTGCTGCTGGTAGCGGGCGAAGTTCTGCCGGACGATGAACGCCTCGGGGTTGAGCAGATCGAGCGTGATGATAAACCCGAACGCCGCGATCAACAAGCCGATGGCGAAGCGATCGGGACGCACCCACAGGGTTGCCACGAACCACGCCAGCAACAGCCCCAGCCAGACCATGAAAACATGCGGATACAGCCGCATTTCGGTAAAGCCGTAGAAATTCTCATACAGCAACAGGCGCTTGAACGCCGAAACCAGCATCACGCAGGTCAGCGTGACCAGGATCGTGCTGGAGATGTTGAAGCCCAGCCGTTGCCGCCGTCCCTCGCGGCGCGTGATCGCGCTGAGCGCCAGGATCATGCCCAGGACCAGGATCGAGGCCGCGATCAACTCGCCAAACCCGCGGCGGGCATATTCGGCATAGGTGAAACGCCCCGCGGCGATATTGATCTGGCCGCCGAACAGGTACGGCAATTGGATCAGCACGAACAAGAAAAAGAGCACGTTGACTGCATTGATCACGATCCCGGATTCCAGGCAGCCGAGGAAACGCGGCAGGGTGGGCAGGACGATCCGGTTGGCGGAGGCGTTCTCACCGTCCGGCCGCGGACGTCCGACGGCGTACGCCAGCCCGCCCAGCAACAGGAAGCCGACCGCCAGGATCAGCACCGCACGCCAACCCCACCGCAACAGTTGTTCGAGGATGTCCTGAGCCAGCACCCGCCGGAGCAGGTCGGCGAAGATCAGATCGGCTGAAGCCAGCAAAGCGGTGAACACGATCAGCACGGGCAGCGCGATCAGCAGCCCACGCAGGATCGGCGGGACGAACCGCCGCGCATTGCCCCGCGCCGCACGCAGATCGTCGCGCGTCGTCTGAGATATGACGCCGCCCCCGCGATACAACGACAACCCGAGCGCCTGCACGGGCGCCCAGGTCAATCGAAGCAGGCCGACCTCCGCCACCGGCTCGCGCGTCAAATGGACTGCCAGCAGCGACAGGATCATCAACATGGCGCAGATATTCAAAAAGGTGAGGAAGCCGTTCGCGCGGACGAAGCCCATCGTCGCAAAAAACAACGGCAACACCGGCAGCCAGAGGTTTCCGCGGATCACCTGTGCTGCTTCCGTGTGCAGCGCCCATCCCAGGGCCGCGAGCAACACCAGGTTGAAAGCCAGCAGGGAGATCCCCGGCAGCTTGCCGTAAAACAGCAGATCGAACAGCCAGCCCAGCACCAGGCCGGCGACGAGAAAGCGTCCAGGATGTCTCAGTGTCATCTTGTTTCCTCCGAAGATGGTGTGTCTTTCAGGAAAGATTCCCATACCGTGCGCGGCGCCACAGCGGGTGACAACCTCACCCCCTCGGCTCCCCCTTCCCTGCAAGGGAAGGGGGTTGGGGGGTAGGTGCGATTCTCAGAGAGATGGTCATGCCGCACGTGGCGCCACAGTGGATGAAAATGTCATGCTGAGCGGGTTAACGAGTCAACCTTCATTCCAGCGGAATCTCAGCGAAGCATCCGTCCGCCATGCTCAAGACAGGTCCCCGTGCGGGCCGGCCACGGACTCTTCGCTGGTGGCATACCGCAACGTAACTCACGGGATCAACCCGCTCAGAGTGACAGGCGCCAGTTCCATTTTCAAAGCGGTTACCCATGCCGGACGCGGCGTCACGCCCCTTGAGAAGGCCCCTGCCATCGTCTATGGTCCATCGTCCATGGTCATTTCCGCAGTATATCGCGCGATGCGCCCGTCTTCAACGTCCCAGGCGCGCCAGATGCCGCACTCAGGTGCTTGACGAAACCGCGTTGTCCGGTGACAATGACGCTATCCAAGGATAGGACTTACGCAGCGATACCCGAAGCACCCTGAGCGGAGTCCCGCTGTGGTATGGCGGGATGTAGTCGAAGGGTGCGGCGTGATCCAAAGGCCGCTCCGCATCCTTCGACTACGCCGGGGCCCCTACCCCGGCTCCGCTCACGCGAAGCGTGCTCCGCTTTGCGACTCGCGTAAGTCCTACAAGGAGAAGGATTCGGAAGGCCGTGATCAAGCTTGTGCTCGTCGAAGATAACCCCCGGCTGCGGCCAGCCCTTCGCGAAGGTCTGGCCGCCACCGGGGACGTGACTGTGGTATACGATTGCGACAGCGGCGAGGCCGCGTTGGAATACTGCCTGCAAGACGCGCCCGACGCCATCCTGATGGACGTGCGGCTGGCGGGCCAGATGAACGGCATCGAGGCCACAGTCGCCATCCGCCGCGAATTTCCGCGGCTGCCGGTGGTCTTCTACTCGATCCAGGACGACGACGCCTACTTCCGCCAATTCCGCGAGGCCGGCATCCTCACCCACTTCGCCTACGTCCGCAAGTCGAATTATCTGTTGCCCGTTATGCTCGTGCCGCTGATCCACGACGCCATCGCCGGTCGCAGCTTCATCGACCCCGACATCGCCTCGCGCGTGCAGGAAGTACGCCACAAGGACGAGAACGACCCGATGGCGCTGCTGGAGCCCAGCGAGCAGACAGTAGCGAGCATGATGGCTGCCGGTTTGACCAACGAGCAGATCGCCGATCGGCTGGGTTTCCGCGATAAGCGCACCATCAGCCGCGTCAACGGGCAGATCTACGCGGCGTGGGATCTGAAGCGCACATCCACCGATGAAAAGATCGCCCGCACGCGCGCCGCCATCATCGCGCTCACCCGGCAGCTCATCCGCTGGGACGATGATGGCAGCAGCTATGTCTTAGACGAACGAGATAACTGGGTCGCATGGCCAACACCACCGCACAACTGCTCACCTGGGCGCTGCTGACCATTTCGCTGTTCAACACGGTTTTGCTGCTCTGGCTGGGCATTACCGTGTGGTTGAACGCGGAGCGGCGCACCTGGGGCGTCGCGCTGGCGGCCGGCGGCTTTATCCTGTGCAGCCTGTTTTTCATCAGCCACTCGGCGCTGCTCCTCACCGAAAGCCTGTCCTTCACCCGCAGCAATACCCTCTGGCTGGCCGTTGGGATGACACCGGTGATCGTCTTGCCGTTCGCGTGGTACGTGGTGCTGTTGTGGTACGCCGGTTACTGGACCGGCAGCGGCGGCGAGCTACGCCGGCATCATCGCCCGTGGCTGTGGCTGACGGCCGCGATCCTGGCGGTCGGGTTCGTCTGCCTGGCGCTGCTCGGCATCCCGCACATCCCCTGGTTCGAGCGCCTGACGTCCGTCATCTGGCCTTTAAGAGCGGCGATCAAAGCGCCGATCATCGGCAGCATCCCGCTGGTGGCCGTCGGCTATCCGTTGTACGTGCTGCTGTGCGTTGCGTTGTCACTGGATGCTCTGCGCCGGCCGGGGATCACCGAGCGCATGATGGGGGATGTGGCGCGGCGACGGGCACGGCCCTGGCTGGTGGCCGCGTCGTTGCTCCTGCTGGCCGTCGGCGTCCTCGTGGCCGCCGTGGTCGTCTGGACCATCACCAACACCCGCGTGGGCCAGTACTATGTCATTTATGATCAAACGCTGGTTGTCATCGGCGAGTTCGATCTGGTGATCGCGCTGCTGATCGCCGGTGTGACGATCTTATTGGGGCAGGCGATGACCGCCTACGAGCTGTTCACCGGCAAGGCGCTGCCGCGGCAAGGCCTGGCGCGGCAGTGGAAGCGCGCCCTGCTGCTGGCCGCCGGCTACGGCGTCTTGATGGGCGGCGCGCTGGCGTGGGGCCTGCGGCCGGTCTACGCGGCGCTGCTGACCGCGCTCCTGATGACGCTCTTCTTTGCCCTGTTGAGCTGGCGCTCCTACGTGGAATGGGATGAGGCCATGCGCCGGCTGCGACCGTTCGTCGCCAGCCAGCACCTCTACGACTCATTGCTGACTGCGCCCGGCCCAACCGAAGACGGGGCCGAGCCGTTCCGGGCGTTGTGCAACTCGGTGCTCGATACGACGCTGGCCTATCTGATCCCGATCGGTCCATCCGCGGCGTTCGTCGCAGGTCAGAGCTATCCCGTCGGTCAGCCCATCCCCGGCATCGGCCCGCTGCTGGAACGACGTGCGGAGAGCCTGGGCCTGCTCGCGGCGATCGAGCCGACCCGGTATGGCGGCGCAACCTGGGCGATCCCTCTTTGGGGCGCGCGTGGGCTGACGGGGATGCTGCTGGTGGGGCCACGCCGCGGGGATGGGTTATATACGCAGGAGGAGATCGAGATCGCGCGCTCGACCGGCGAGCGGCTCATCGACACTGCCGCCAGCATCGCGCTCTCTCAACGGTTAGTGCAGCTCCAACGCGAGCGCATGGCGACCACGCAGATCCTCGACCAGCGCACCCGTCGCGTGCTGCACGATGAGGTTCTGCCGCTGATCCACACGGCCATGCTGTCGCTTTCGGCCGGCAAACCGACCGATGATGCCTTCAAACACCTTTCGGGCGCACACCAGGAGATCTCGAACCTGTTGCGCGAGCTGCCCCCAACGATCACGCCGCAAATTGCCCGCCTGGGCCTGATCGCTGCGCTGCGCAAGATGGTGGAGGTGGAGTTTGCTCAGGCGTTTGACGCGCTAGATTGGCGGTGTGAGGATGGCGTGGTAGCGGCCGCGGCGCGGATGCGGCCGCTGGCCGCGGAAACGCTCTACTATGCGGCACGCGAAGCCGTGCGCAACGCAGCCAAGCACGCGCGCCGCGCCGACCGCGGAGAAGGCTTGCGCCTGGCGATCACGGCGCAGGTCAGAGATGACCAGTTGCACATCACGATCGAAGACAACGGCCCGGGCCTCACCGCCTCACCCGGCGCGGGTCAAGGCCTGGCGCTGCACAGCACCATGATCGCCATCGTCGGCGGCTCCCTCGCATTGGAGTCCACGCCGGGGCAGATGACGCGGGTGCGATTGACGGCGCCGGTGGAGGGTCAGAAAGCCGATGCCGGCGACCGTCCGGCCGCGTCATAGCTGGCGCAGAAACGCGATCAGATCCAGGTCGCCCGGCGAATGGCCGAGCCGGGTCAACGCCACCGCCGCCTCCCCCCGAAACTGCGTGCCGTGATTGACGACATGCGCCAGCGGCTGCCAAAGCGCCTGCTCGAATGACTGGCCTTTCGTGTTGGTATAGTGTAGCGCGCTCTGCAAATCCGCGTCGGTCAGGCCGGCCAGATAATCGCGCATATCTCGCTCCTCCGCCCGCCAACGCGTCGCCAGATCGTCCAGCGTCGGAAACTCGCTCTCGATCAGCATCGCCCGCGGGGAAATCCCTTGCTGGCAGCGCAGCCGCCACATCACTTCCGCGGCTAGCACATGGACGAGAGCGCCGCGCACGCTGCCGTGACTGAGCCCGGCAGGCGCGATGAACTGTTCGGTGCTCACCTGGCCGGCTGCCTTCAGCACCCGTTGGTTCGCCCAGTAGTTGTACTCGAAAAGGGTCACGATGTCGGATTTGTTCATGGCCCGCCTGCCCTGAAAACGACGATGGACGATTGACCATAGACGATGGAGGATGACGATGGTTCATGGTCTATGGTCCACGGTCTATTGTCTATCGTCATCATGGGCCGTGGCGCCGCGCCCGGCATGAGTAACTGCCTCGCCCCGGGCCGTTGCCGTCGGATGACCCCTACCGCCGCAGTAGCTTGAGTGCGATGTTCGGGCCGAGGCCTTGCGCGTAAGCCAGGCGAATCCAGAGCAATGCCAATGGCTCCAAGACGCGGGCCATGGCCAGGGCGCCGGCGTCTACTGCCTCGAAGCCCAGCTCTTCTGCCAGCCCGGCGACGACCTTCTTGGCCGCCGCGTCGTCCCCGCAGATGAACATGGATGGCCGCTGGCCGCCGTAGTCCGCGTCAGCCATGTTGCCAGCGCCGGTGGAATTGAACGCCTTGACCACGCGCGCGCCCCTGGCCAAGGCGGCGACCGCCTCGCCGGCCGACGTGTCGAACCCCAACGCCAAGCCGCCTTGAGCGGTGAGAGGATTCGTGGCATCCACGATGATCTTGCCGGAGAGATCGCCGGCGCTCCTCACGGTCTCAAGCGTCACACCCCAGGGTCTTGCCAACAACACCACCTCGGCGCCGGCAACAGCCTCCTGCAATCCCTTCGCGACGCAGGCGGTTGGCCCGGCGGCTTTGAGCAACGCCTGCACTTTGTCGCTGGCCGGATCGCGGCTGACGAAGATCACCGTGTGGCCTCGCTGCGCCCATCGGCGGCCGAGCGCGCCACCCACATTGCCCGTCCCGATCACTGCGATGTTCATGGTTGTCTCCTCTACTCAAAAGGCGATCTTTTCTCACGGACCAAGATACCGGAGCGGAGGAGGAAAATCTGTCATCAGGCTTGCTTTATGCCGGAATGCAAGTGTAGGCAGCGCGTAGGGGAATCGTGGTGGGATTGTGGAAACATATCTGATAGACTTTAAAAGCGATTTTCGTGCTTGAGCTATCTTTGTGAGGGAACAATGTGTGAACAACCGATTCGAGCCCTTGTCATAGATGATGAGCCTGCCTATGTTCAGGAACTCGTAGGTAAATTGCACGAACGTGGATTTGAGGCTGTTGGGGCCAATAGTGGCTCCGAGGCATTGGAAGTTGTTCGCGCATGTGGGGGAAACTTCCAGGTTGCGCTCATCGATCAATATTTGGGGCCTCCTGATGGCATCGACACCATGCGCATGCTACATGACGTCTATCCCCTGATCGAAGTAATCATCATGTCTGCGCGCGAGGATTTCAGACCTGGCGACGAAGCTGTACGCATGGGGGCATACCGTTTCATGAGCAAAGCCGCAACCGACGCGGAACTCGACATGAATATCCGAACTGCCGCGCGTTTCGGCCAGGAACATCGCCTACGCGGTGTGTTGGAGATGCTCCTCGAAGCAGGCCAACATCTGAGTAGCGCTCATACCCAAGAAGAGGTGTATCGAGGGGTTTACGATCTGGCTCGTAAACTGCTGCCCGCAGTGGATACCTTCTTTGTGGTTGCTTGGGATCCACTCAACAGACTCGTTTCCTTCCCCTATGCAACCAAAGACAATGCTCGCATTTTTCCGTCAAGCCGTTCCTTTGACCTTCAAGCCAAGCGAATTGCCGAATATATCATTGAGACTGCTAAGCCTATCTATGCGCCTGAAGGGGACCGAAGGTTTAGGGAGGAACATCAACTCGCTGCTGCGGCTATCGACGGCGATACAGTCTCGGAAATCGGTGTGCCGATGTTCTGGCAAGGCCAGGTCGTCGGCGCGCTGCTGGTGCTCTGCCATCATTCTGATGTGCATTACAGTCGTGTTGACCTTAACGCTCTTCAAGCACTGGCTAACCAGGTCATTGTCTCCGTGCAGCATGTAGACAATCAGGAGGAAGCTACCCAACTTAGCGAAGCGGTATCGCAGTTGGTGGGACGCATGGATATTGAGCCGCTTTACAGCGTCATCGTTCATGGAGCGCATCGACTTATTGGGCCAGATTTCACCGGGTTAATAGTTCAGGATGAGAGCGGAACGTTGCGAGCCGTGACCCCGGTGGTTCCAGAAAACAGTTTTGCTCTCTTTGAGAACCCGCGTCAGCAAGGCGGGATTACACGCTGGGTGGTAGATCAACGCCGATATCGCCGCATTAACGACACCCTTGCCGATCCATTGGTGAAAAAAACGGTCCGCGAGCGGGGCGTGCGCTCTATGCTTGTCATGCCGTTGATCCACCAGGATCGAGTGTTGGGGGTCCTTTATGCTCATACTCTCGCCCTGCGCAGCTTCAGCGAACATGATATCAATCTGTGGCAGGCGTATGCTGCTTCGGCCGCCGCGGCACTGTGGTCAGCTTCCGAACGGCGCCAGGATATTGAGCTATATCGAGAATTGGCACAGGAGTCAGGGCGCCTTGCGGGCCAAACTGAACTTGTTGAAACCCTTCGCCAGGTCAGTGACTCAGCTCGGGTCGTCGCGCACGCTGAGTCGTGTTGGCTCGCATATGTAGATCCCGCGACCGGGGCTGTATTGAGATGGGTTCCTTCTCCGGCAGAGGCCCTTTCCGGGACGGAACAATGGATGCAGTCTCCGCCAGAAGATCTGATACAGCATATTTCCCTTTACGAGAAAGCTTTCTCTCGCAGTGCCGTCGCCCCAGAAGCGCGATCTTCGTGGCGTCCGTGGCCGCTCTTTTGCGATGATGGTCGTCTCCTGGCCATGCTGTACTGTCGCTATTCTGAGGGACAACTGCCAGACCAGCGAACTCGAGCGCGAGTACAAGCATTCTTGCCACCGGCAGAGATGGCGCTTCAACGCGCGGCCAGGGTTGCCCGTCGTGCGGCCTGGCAACGCTTCGTTGAACAGCTCGCGGGTGTCTCTGATCGGCAAATGATCTATCAACGTTTTGCAGATACGGCCTGTATAGAATTGCATGCCACATGGGCCGTCTTTCTGGCTGATCTAGGCCGGGGTACTTGCTCCGCTGATGGTGAGCCAATCACACCCGCGGCTATAGCCGGCAATGCAAAGTGCATGATGGTGCTGGATCTGACGGCTCCCTTGGGAAGCCATTTGGAGAGCCTGTTGCAGTCACCTGAAGGTCTGCTTATCATCAACGACCTGCAACAAACTGGAGGGAATGAAAATCCAGTTCGTGCACTGGTGGCAGTACGGGTATGGGCTTCCGATCAGATGGGTGAGGCAAGTTCGAGTGCATTGGTCCTGGGTTTTGACCATCCCACTGCTTTCAGTATTGCTGACCTGGAGGAGTTGCGTTCAGCAGCGGAACAGGTGGCCGCGACACTGGATCGCCTCGATCTGCTGGAGCAGCGCGATGGTCAACTCAAGGCAGTGCAGGAGATATTCCGTGTGTTCCGACATCGGCGCGATGCACGGACTTTGTTGGATGTCATTGCTGGAGGATATCGCACGGCGCTGGGTGTCGACGTGTGCACCGTCCTCGGATATGATCCGGAACAGGGGTTCATTGACCAGGCTACTGCTGGCTTGCGCGAGATGGATCACTTCACGCCGCCGGATTCCGAGGCATACCGGCAGCGATTCCTGGATCAGTCTGAGCCGATCGTTATCCAGGATGCGCTAGAGGATGAGTTGCTGCGGCATAGCGGTTTTGTCCAACGGGAGGGTATCAGGACGATTGTGGTCTATCGACTGCTGGCGGATGGCGAGCCGTTGGGGTTGCTCTTTGCTAATTACCGGCGAATCCGAGCTGTGACCGAAGAGGATCAACGGGCCATCCGCATTCTCGGTGATATCGCCGCGGCTGTGCTGCGAGAGACCAAGTTGCAGCGTCAACTCTCAGAGACCGAGAAGCGCCTTCAGCGGTTGACAGTGCTCATCTGGATGAGCATGTTGGAGGATAGCTGGCGTCATTCCCTCGTCGGTAAGGCTGCGACAATCCGAAATTGCGTAAGTGTTGCGCGCGCGCTGCTAAATCGGACATCGGTGATCCTGAACGATGCTCGTCCCGCGACATATCTCGATGAGATCGACCGTTTGGCGCAGGAAATCGCTAATGCGCCGATACGTGTACCGCAATCCTTCGAGATGCAGCCCGAGTTAATTCCATTGGCTCCGTTAGTTGAGGAGGTGACCCGGCGCGCGTGGAAATCTCCTTCTCACAGTAGTCTATTGCTGAGCATTGATCTAGCTGCATTGGAAGGAGCACTAATCAGGGGCTATCGGCGTTGGCTTGTTTATGGGTTTGAGTGTTTGTTAATGAATGCGATAAAGGCCATGTCGAATGGTGGAACCCTCACAGCCACTGGCCTACGCAACGGGGATTGGGCCGAAGTACGTATTCGCGATACCGGACCAGGCGTACCAGCGGAGGATAAGCCTTATCTGTTCAAGTGGCTCGTCCCAAAGGAACACGATCAAGAGGGGCGTGGGGTTGGCGCGTTGCTGGCAGCCAGCATCATTGAAGAGCACGACGGCACGGTGGAATTGGAAGAGACCGGTCCACTTGGCACCACGGTGCTCGTTCGGCTCAGATTGACCGGCGAGGCTGCCAAGTGAAACGGCGAGATGTGTTTGCTCTGGGACAGGATCGGGAATGGCTTAGGGCGCTTGACAGCGTTCAGGATGACGATCTGCGAGTTCAGGCCGTTTTCTGTTTAGACAACTATCTAATCTGTCTGGACAGGTTGCCACCGGCTGGGTCCGGCGCTTTGTTGCTCATGGATTCGTATGGCCAGCCTGATTTGATAGACGCGGTACGTAAAGCCCGAAAGTTGGGATGGCCCTATGTTATTGTGGTGACCGCCGCAGCCAATTGGCGCGAGGCATATCGTGCTATGCACGACGGCGGCGCCTCCGATTGTTGGATAAAGAATTATGCTTCCACTAGCCTGCGCAGAGAAATCGAGAACGCACTTACCTTCATGGCCTCTGAATCCCAATAGCCTTTATAGGAGATCATCATGAAACGTCAAAATCCCATTCGATTACTGTTGGTGGACAACGATCCGTCATACCGTCGTTCGTTGCGGTTTCTCCTGGAGTTGGATGACTACGTCGTCGATGAGGTGGATAACCGAGGCGAAGCGATAAATCGCCTGCAGATTCAACCGCCCGATCTGGCATTAATAGACCTAAAGCTCACCGACCACAACGATCCAAATGATATGACCGGTCTGGAGGTGGCAAAACAGGCAGCCGAAGATGAAATACCTTGCATCATTCTGACCGCATACCCAAGTTTCGAGGCCGTCCGCCAGGCGCTGCGCTCTCAAAGTGGGAAATCGCTGGCGGTGGACTTCGTGCCTAAATCCAATGGTCCGCAAGCTGTGATTGATGCCATCACAAGAGCTGTTCGTCGTGCGGATCCGTCCGTCTCCATCGTAGCTCTTGAGGTGGATTTGGCTCGTCAAGCTGTGCGCAAGCAGGGAGCCGACATCGATCTGTCGCGCCTTCAGTATGCCTTGACTGCGTACCTCTACGAGCACCGCGGTATGGTCTGCCCACCAGAGGACCTTATCCGCGTGGTTTACGGCGATGAGATGCCGCCTAGCGAGGCAAGCGCCGATAAGCGCCTTGAACGCTTGATTGCTCGCCTGCGCGAGAAAATCGAGGATGATCCAAGCAAGCCCGCGTACCTCCTCACTGTTCCCGGTCGCGGTTATCGACTGGAGCTGCCTGCTTAAGCCACTTCCCTCGCACTTCCCCCTCGTTGTCCATGATTTCCCCCTCATCAGATGCCTGGTGTTAGGGGGGACTTTATTTGCTCCGCGCGGTAGTTTCGTACAGATTGTAATCGCATAATGCTGAGTGAAAGGATCGCAGGGGTTCGGCGATCGAGCATTAAGCATGAAGGAGGCAGATATGGAGCCCCTGATCTCCCTGACGCCCAGCCAATTGCTTGCGGCTGTGCTGGCTGCGGTGGTGATCGGCCTGCTGGTGGGATTTAGCTACATCCGCACACCCGTGGTCGTGCAGCACGACCAGCCGATATCGAACGGACTGCCGGCGCTGCTTGGCCTCGGCATCGTTGTGGGGGTAATCGTGGTTATGCTGGCGCTCCGGATTCTAAGCTGAACACAACTACAGATAGAAAGCGCGCTACTTTGTGGGAGGATAGTATGGATTACCAGAATATCCGCAAACAATTGGTGGCCGAGTACAATCGTCTCACGGCTGTCAAGGAGCATCTGCTCGCCTTCGGACGTCTCGACACTAATGACCAGGCACAGCTCGATCACATCGAGGCCAAACTACAGACGATCCGTCGCGCGCTGCGGCGCATAGACAGCGGCACATACGAGATTTGTGAGGTCTGCGGGCAATCGATTGGGATCGCCAGACTTGAGGCAGCGAATGATTGTTGTCGCTGCATCGCCTGCGAAAGCAGGATAAACGCACGAATTTCGACTGCCGGTCGGGGTATCAGAGCTTATCGGCCCGCCTTCGTTAGTGAGAGTCAGGCGAGTTGGTAAAAGAGGAAGACTACCATGTCGATTACCCGCATAGAGATGGCTCAAATCATCGCGATTGCTCAGGGCTGGGAACCGAGCTTGAGCATCGCAGCCAATGTCGCCGCCGAGAGCATGGGCCGTCGCCGCACTCATCTGCTCGTGAGCTATGGCTCCATGCGACTGCCGATCCATGCGGTCAACGCCTCCCGCATCATCAGCGCCGTGCGAGTGTGGGAGCCTCAACCTCCTCGCAATGTTGAGCCGGTCGAATACATCCTGACTCCACAAGCTCCGATCTATGGAGCCGAAGAGGTATGGGAACTGTTGACCCGGCGGACGCATGTGCTGGAAAACGTGAGCTACACATGATGGTGACGACAAGAATGGCTTGCGAAGTGATGCATTTCCGAAACTGACCTGCGCGCTTCTCTTTTTTACTCTTCGGCTTTCCCGATTCGCCTCGGTCTTCCCCTACAATTCTCAGCGAGAGCGCGCAGGATGCAATCCGCCATATCTATCGATCTTTCCTTACTTCTGCCTGCAACGCTGCTGACAAACCACCGCGATCGCACCCGCGCCGTATCACTGCGGCAGCAACGGCAGCGGATCGGTCAGCCGGCCGAAATCGCGGATCTCGAAGTGCAGGTGCGGGCCGGTGATGTTACCGTTGGCGCCGCTGGCGCCGATCACCTGGCCCTTGCCCACCACATCGCCCACCTGCACGTAAATGTCGCTGAGGTGTGCGTAGAGGGTGATGTAGTCGATGCCGTGATCGATCACCACGCGGAAGCCGTAGCCCGTTGGATTCCACCCCGCCATGATCACCTTGCCGCGGTCGGCCGCTTCGACGGGCGTGCCAACGGGTACGGCAATGTCCAGCGCCACGTGGCCGGCGTGGGCGCCCTGCGAGATGGGGCCGATCACCGGCCAGGTGAAGTGACCGTCGCCGTAGGGCCAATCCTTGTACGGGGTGGTCGCCCACGTGTCGGACGGGTAGCTGACCGTGGCGCGGTCGGGTCGCGGCTTGGCCGAGGAACGAGCGCCCGGCAACAGCACGCGCTGGCGGGGCACGACGCTGTAAGGCGGCCGGGTGAAGCCGTTCCAGGACACCGCCAGGACCGTCTCCACCGCCAGCCCGTGGCGCGCGGCGATGTCTGCCAGCGTATCGCCGGGCGTGACGGTATAGCACAGGTCGTTCAGCGCCGGCACCGTGATCATCTGGCCGGGGTTCAGCGTTTCGGCGTCGGCGCCCGTCGGCGTGGTAGTACACGACATCGCTTCCAGGTCACGGCCGAAGTCCAGTGCCAGCGACCAGAGCGTGTCGCCGGGCTTTACCGTGTACGTGAAGCTATCCGGATTGACCTCCATCGGATGGTCCGACGCGCCTTGTGCGACCAGCGGGAGATAGATCAGGCTGCCCGTGCGCTGTGCCTCCGGCGTCAGCATCAACTGCTCGCGCAGGGATAGAATCTTGGGAGTCGGTGTCGGCTGGGGCGTGGGCGTTGTGATGACAGGGGTGGGCGGCGCGGCCGCGACGCGATTCATCCCGCCCTGGATCAATGCAGAAGACAGGGCTAAGGTCGAGAGAACGAACGCTGGCCGGCGTAGGCGCGGCACATGTTGCTTGCAGCGAAAACGGCGCCTCATCACAGGGGCAATCATACACGGAGATGAGGCCAAAGGCAATAGTCCAGAATGATGATTCCGAGTCTGAGACTCCTCTTGCTAAGCACGTTGCCCGCAGGGTATAATCCCAGGTGAGACAGTCTGATGAGGAGACCTGTGATATCGAAGGAGAGTGTTTCCGTGAACCATGACCGACCTGAGTTCTTCGTTGTTATCGAGCGCGATGAAGATGGCTTCTATGTGGGCGAAGTGCCTCAATTGCGCGCGTGCTATAGTCAGGGCCGAACCATCGATGAGTTGATGGCGAATATCCGCGACGTCATTGCGATGTGTCTTGAGGAGGAGCCGGACTACCGCCCGACAGAGTTCATCGGAGTGCAACGGGTGGTCGCTTGATGACCGTCCTGCCCATGCTGACAGCCCGCCAGGTAATTCGCGCGCTAGAGAAGGCGGGATTCCAGGTGCAACGTCAAACCGGGAGCCATGCCCGTCTCAAGCATGTGGACGGAAGAGTAGTGACGGTGCCAGTTCATGCTGGCCAAGATATCGGACGAGGGCTTCTGCGCAAGATTCTCAGGGATGCTGACATGACGCCCGCCGAGCTGCTAACACTCCTCGACTGAGAAGGCCCAGATATTCACACGTAATAGCTACCATCCGAAGTGCCAGGCAAGCCGGGTCACGCGAACCCGCGCCAGGAGCTCCTCGACCAGCGGCCGCGAGCCTACACCCGTTCCCTCTTGCATGGCGGCTGCCGTCCCGCACGCGACCGCACGCCGCGCCACCTCGATGGCCTGGCAACCGTCGGAGAGCGCCCACAGCACACCCGCCAGGGTTGCATCGCCCGCACCCACCGGGCTGGCCGCGGTGACGGGCGGGGGCTCCGCCGCGACCAACTCATCGCCGTACGCCAGCAGCAGGCCGCGGGCGCCGCGCGTCAGGCAGACGAGGGGCGCCCCCAGGGCTTGCAGGCCGCGGGCAGCCGCCACGTGATCCTGATCGCTCACCACCGACTGACCGAGCGCCTCAGCCGCCTCCTCGCTGTTGGGCTTGAGGCCGAACGGGCGGCCCGCCAACCCGAGACGAAGCGCTTCGCCGCTGGTATCCAGGATGGCACGGGCACCGCGCGCCTGCACCGCGGCAACCAGCCCGGCGTAGAGATCGGGCGGCGCGCCGGGCGGCAGGCTGCCGCAGAAGGCCCACAAATCGCCGGGCGCAGCCAATTCGGCCACCAGGCTGTGGAACGCAGCCAACTGATCGGGGCCGACCGCCGCGCCCGGCTCGTTGATCTTGGTGTAAACGCCCGTCGATTCATCCAGCAGCGTCAGGTTCTGCCGCGTTTCGCCGGGCACCTCCACGAAACGCGCGTCGTAGCCCGCGACGGCCAGCCCCTCACGCATTGCCTTCCCGGTGGCGCCGCCCAGGAAGCCGATAGGGACGCTGGCGATGCCCAGGGCGCGCAGGGCGCGAGAGACGTTGATGCCCTTGCCGCCGATATCCTGGCGTAAAAACCGGGCGCGGTGCACTTCACCCGGCCTCAATACGGGCACGCTGAGGGTCTTGTCCAAGGTAGGGTTGAGCGTGACGGTGATGATCATGTGGCCGATGGCTGATGGCTGGTGGTCGATGGTCGATGGCTGATGGCTGATAGCTAATGGACCATAGATGACAGTCGATGGTCTATCGGACGCTGTACAAAGTTTCGCGTCGTAGGCGGTGAGCCTCACGGGACCGACCCCAGCACCGTCCGCAAACCCAATCCCTAATCCCTAATACCCGATCTGTGAATCCCGCTCGACGCAAAACGCGGCGTCTCGCAGCCAAAGGCCGTGCTGGTCATCGTAACACCAGCCTGCCGCATCCAGGCGCAGCGGGTGTTTCGGCCAGCCGGCTGCCACGCGCCGCATCGTCTCATCCCAGGTGCGCAGACCGCTGAGGGTATCCGCCGCCTCGACATTGCACGCGCCGACAGCCACGGCCGCGGTCACCGCCTCGATCGGCGAGAGGTCGCGCAGCAACGCGGTGAGAAAGCCGGCGATCGTGGCGTCGCCCGAACCCGCAGTGCCGACGACATCCACCTGGAAGCATGGCGACCACAGCTCCCGGTCGGCCCACACAGCCAGATTCGAGGGACAGCCACGGCCCATCCCCTCCAGCGCCGATCGGCCGGCGGTTCGCAGGTAGAAGCCGCGGTAGCCCAGTTTCAAGCCGACCACTTTGACTCCCAGCGCCAGCAGCTCCGCGCTCAGATCGGACAGAAGCTGCGGCGTCACCAACGGGAGGATGTCGTCGCCCCCTGCGGCTTTTGTCAGCTTTTCGTAAATGTCCCGGTGCAACATCACCAGGATTTCTTCGATGCTGGGCAGGAACAGGTCCACGCAGGGCAAAGTTGCCTTGACGATCTCGGCCCAATCCACGGCGAGAGCAGAGGCGCCGGGGAACGCCATGTCGAGCGAGGTCGTGACGCCGGTCGCTTTGGCGCGCCGATAAAGCGTCGCCAGTTCGGCCCCACCGTCCGTGAGCATACGTTTCATCAGAGGAGGATAGCCGAAGTGGAACAACCGTGCCTGCTCCAGGAGAGCGTACTTCACGTCATCGGCGCCGAAGGTGTCATTGGCGCTGGGACAGTGCATGAAGTAGCGGTCGATGCCCGGCGGATTGATGACGATCGTGTAGGATGTGCTGACGCCGGGGTCCACGATCATCCCTTCGACCAGGGCGGGATCGAAGCTGGAAATGATCTGCCGCACGGCCTGCCCGAACAGGTCGTCGCCGATCTTGCCCATCAAACGGGTGGCGTTGCCCAGCTTATGCATTGCCAGGCCGGTGTTGGAGACCGGGCCGCCCGTCGAGAGTGTCACCGGTCCCACCTCAAGCAGGCGTCCCGGCGCGAATGCGGACCGAAATTGTTGGGGCGTGATGCCGGAAATGTGCGGCAGGATGTCCAGGCACAAATGGCCGGCCACGATAACGCTGAGGCGTTCAGTCACTCACCGATCTCCTCTTTGAGCGATTCCCCAAACTACGGGAGCAGAAATGGCAAATTCCCGTCCGAAATTGTATGCGAACAGTTCATCCGCTGTCAAAACCGATCATTCTATGCCAGACCCGCCATCGCCCGCACTTCCTCGATGAAGGCGACGATGTTCGCCAGCGGCGTGTCCTCCAGCACGGTGTGCGAGGTCTGGAGGATGTAACCACCGCCCCGTCCCATCAGCCCGGCCATGTGGCGGACCTCGCGGCGCACCTGGTCGGGCGTGCCGAACGGCATCAGCCGCTCGACGTCGATCCCGCCGTAGAAGGTCAGCCGATCGCCGTACTTCGCTTTGTACTCGGCCGGATCCATGATCGTCGGTGACAGGGGGTTGAACACCTGCAAGCCGATCTCGATCAGGTCGGGGAAATAGACGCCCACCGCGCCGTCGGAGTGCTGACCGACCACCACACCCGCCTTCCGACAGCGCTCGTACATGATCGCCAGCCGCGGCTTGATGAACCGGCGCCACATGCGCGGGCTGAACAGCGGGGCGGTCTCGCTGCCCCAATCCTCGGCAAAGTAGAATCCGTCCACGCCCAGGGCCAACTGCTGGTCGATGATCGGCAGATTCCATTCGTCCAGGATGCGATCCAGCAGCTTCTCAACGAAGTCCGGCCGCTCGATCATGTCGGCCAGGATCTTGTCCATGCCGCGGATGCTCCACGCGCGCTCGAAGAGGCACATGCCCAGCTTGCCGAACACGAACAGATCGCCCCGGTAGCGGTCGGCCAGCGACCTGGCGGAATCGAAGCGGCCAACGCGGTAAGGATCGGGCATCTTGTATTCGGCCAGGGCATGGGTCAGCTCGTCGTCGGGCACATTGCCAAGAGGGTAAGCGACCGGATGGGGCAGGCTGCCGCGGCGATCCCACACGCACCCGAATTCGTCGGTGTGCAGCATGCCTTCGCGGTCCGCCTCGGTGTGGACCGGGCCGCCGCTCGGCGTCAGCTCGACCTTGCCCACGTCGGATGCCCACGGGTTGTAGTTGAAGTCGGAGCCGATCTTGACGATGTGATTGCCGATAAACGCCATCGCCGCGTGGTGATCTGCGAGGCCGTAATGGGCACACACCTTATCCCACACGGCCGGCACGGCATGAAGGCCGTAAGGCACATAGTCGGTCTGTTGATGGTCGATCGCCTTGAGAACGCGCTCGCGTTTGGTCATAGGATTCCTTTACATGGTACGGGTGATGAACTCGCCCAACTCGCGCTCGAAGCGTTCGGTGCTGAAGCGTTCCGCGCTGGCCCGGCACGCGCTCGGATCGTACGCGGCCGGGTCGAACGCCGCCAGCACCGACTTCAGCGACTCGACGGTCGGCTCGGTGAAGAACTCGCCGGTACGGCCTGGGATGACCGTGTCCAGCGCGCCTCCACCTCCGAACGCGATCACCGGCCGGCCCGCGGCCTGCGCCTCCACGGGCGTAATGCCGAAATCCTCCAAACCGGGAAAGATAAACGCCCTGGCTTCCGCATAGAGCCGCGCCAGATCGTCCCACGACACCCGGCCCAGGAAGGTCACAGTCGGCCCGGCCATGCGTTCGAGCGCAGCCCGGTCGCGGCCATCACCATAGACCAATAGCTTCAGTCCGAGCTCAGAACATGCCCGCACGGCCAGGTCGGTCCGCTTGTAGGGAATCAGCCGGCCGCCCGCGAGAAAATAGTCGCCGGGAGGCTCGCCGTTGGGCCTGAAACGCGTGATATCAGCGGGCGGGAAGATGGTAACACTCTCCCGGCGATAAAACCGGCGGATGCGCTCCTGGATCTCGGTGGAGATGGCGATGAAGTGGTGAACACGCTGGGCTGCGGCATAGTCCCAACGGCGCAACAGCGCGACCATCGGCTTGAGCACCGCGTCGGCGGCCAGGCCGAGCTGTTCGCGTGCCCGGTAAGCGTCGTACTGCCACAGGAAACGCGTGGGCGTCAGGCAGTAACAGATGTGCATCACGCCCGGAGGCACGGGCACGCCGTGGCAGAAGCCGCTTTTGTTGCTCAGGATCAGATCGTAACCGGCGAGATCGACCCGGCTGAACGCCAACGGGTAAAGCGGCATGTAGACCTGGTGATGCGTCGTCACGCCGGGCAGACGCTGCATGAAGGTCGTGCGGATGTCCCAGGCACGATAAGGCGGCGGCATCCGGTCGGCCGCGTACATGCTGGTGAACACCGGCGCGGCAGGAAACATGCGCACCAACGTCTCCAGCACGTTCTCCGCGCCGCCGAGCTGGTTCAACCAATCGTGGACGAGGGCGACGCGTCGCGTGAAGCGTGGAGCGTGGAGCGTGGAGCGTGGAGTGTTCACCATGGGATGTATGATTTCTCAATCAGAGGATCTCTACCAGGTTCCTCTCTCCAGCCTCACATGCTGTACAGAAACTCAGTCAACGATGCATACGGTGAGCGATAGCCTTCCGCGATCATCTGGCGCAAGAGACGATCTCCGTTAGCAGGGTCTAGGATGCCTGTCTCAACTGACAACGCCAGGATTCCCAACGTGCCGGTGACCTCGAGGCCCAGCCATCGCGCCAGATGCCTTGCCCGAAGATCATCAGTTAAGATCAGCCAGCCACGCGCTTGCGCTAATGCCAGGCATGAGGCTTCACCGTACCCAAGCGTTTCTGTGAACTTGCGGAATGCCTCTTCCTCTGCACTGCTTTCGAACCCGGTCAACTCTAGCCACGCAGCGGAGTCCGCCCTGATTTCTCGTGCAGCCTGCTGAAGAAAAGCGTAGCCATCTTCCAGGCCGCGTAACACCTCTTCTCGCACCTCGTAGGTCACATGGACCTTCGGAAATAAGGCGCTCAGGAGATCCAACCGACCGATCCGGCAGAAATTGGAGAGCACCGTATTGTCAACGACGCGCGACATCCAGGTGGCTCCGTAAGGTCGTCAGCTCGGCTTTCGCCTCTTCCTGCGTCTTCGGTCCCAGATGCAATTCAATCCCCCTGTTCGACAGGATCTCGCGCATTTGCTCGAAGCTGAGGCCAGCTAGATTCGCGGCTTTCTCCAGTGAAATAGCTCCCGTCTGGTAACGGTAAATCGCCATTTCCAGCCGAAGCACCGGTCGAGCCTGAAGCAGCGAACGAAGAGCATCTTGGATGACGCTTTCCTCATCCGAGTATAATTTGGCTCTGACGAAGTCCTGCATCTGCAACATGAGCATCTCCTCTATTCCCACTACACATCGAAGATTCTACATCGCCGGTTGTGTGCGTCAAACACATCAGTTCCCCAAACGTGCTTCCTCGCCATTATTCCCACTTTCGCGGCCAGCCCAAGCGCGTGCTGGTCTGGGATGCCGATGCAGAATTTTCTCCTCCAGCGGCCGACTATTCGATCGGTCATCCTTGCACTTCTGAAACCTTCCTCACACTCGCCCCCAACTCCTCGAAGTGTCGGACATTGGTGGTGACGATAGTGAGGTCATGCTCCAGCGCGGTCGCGGCGATGAGCGCGTCGGGAAAGGACGTCTGGACACCTTGGCGACCGGCTGTGTAGATCAGCCGGCCGGCGCGGTCGGCCACGTCGGTTGTCACCGGCAGGTTGGACAGCGAAGCCAGAAGCTCCATCGTCATCTGCTCTTCGCGCGGTCGCATGCCGGCAAGAATCTCGGCACGGGTGACGGCCGAAATGTAGAGCATGTCGTGTTGACCCCATCGGAGCAAAAAAATCGGTAGCCGAAACGCGCTTGCGCAGATGCAAAATCAAGACGCTCGTATCGAGGAGCAAATCAGTCATCGGATACCCTTTCGCCAACGATTTCCTCCCAAGCATGGGGCATCCAGGTCTCGCGCAAGCGCCGCACATAGCGGTTTACATCGTCAACAGACATCAAGTCCGGGTGGTCCTCGTCGGACCATGCGCCGCTGGATGTGCGTAACGCCGTGAGAAGCCGTTCGCGGCGCAACGCTTCTTCGGTCGCTTCCACGATGAACGCATTCCGCTCGCGCGCCGGCACAACCGTTTCCAGTAGATCCAACACCGGTTGCGGAAAGGTTACATTGATCCGTTTCTTGGGCTGAGCCGTCACAGCCATACCATCTCCTCCTGGCTGATGTAAGTAGTCTACACCTCCAGTCGGCATCAGTCAAACACATCCCAGAAACAACCATCAATCGGCCTGCTCCTCGGTGGCCGGCACAACCGGCTCAGGGCGCACGAATCGCACCGCCTCGCGCAGCCGCTCCGGCGCGACCTTGTTGTGCTTCCCGCAATGCGGGCACAGGACAAGCGCGTGTTTCTTTCCCTGCGCTTCGGCCAGATCGGCCTGGATTTCCTGGACCGTCGGCGTAAACCGGCGACGGCATTTCTCGCAAGTGATCGCAATCATGGTAGCCTCCGACAGCTATTCTACCGCGCCGGGCCGACAATTGACAAGAGGATGCACGCTGTGATGTAATCGTGCTCCTGAGTCTCTTCTTACGGGCCAGGTACTTTTCGGAAGTGCCCGGCACCTGAGCCCAGGTGGACAAGGAGGTAGCGGAATGCCGGGTCCTATCCGTATGGCCATCATCGGCACCGGCCTGATCGTCACCGGGAAGCATTGGCCGGCGCTCAAGGCGCTGCCACACGAGTTCCGCGTGGTCGCGCTCGTCAACCGCACCCCCGCGAAGGCCGAGGCCCTGGCCGAAGCGATCCGCCATGAGACAGGGCAGCGGCCCGTTGTCTACACCGATTACAGTGCGATGCTTGCTGCCGAGAAACCAGAGGCCGTCTCACTGGCATTGCCGACTATATTGAACCCGGAGGTAACCGTAGCGGCACTGGCTGCCGGTTGCGACGTCATTGTCGAGAAGCCCATCGCCGCCAGCCTGGCTGACGGCGCCCACATGATCTCCGAGGTCGGGCGCTACGGCCGGACGTTGATGGTCGCGGAAAACTACCGTTATCTGGCTGGTCATCGCCGCGCCACCGAACTGATCGCTGACGGCGCGATCGGACGGCCCCAGGTCGCGGCCTGGTCGCTGTATGCTCCTATTGGCCCGGATAGCCCCTACTACCACACTGCCTGGCGCCAGCACCCCGCGCACCCCGGCGGCTATCTCAGCGATGGGGGGGTGCACCACATGGCGGTGCTGCGCTTGCTCCTCGGCGAGGCGAAGACTGTAACTGCGCAGGTCGCGGCGTTGCGGACCGATCTGCCGCCGGCTGACACGGTGAGCGCCTCGATCCGTTTCGTCGACGGAGCCCTGGGCACCTATGCCGCCACCTACGCTATGTCGGGCCCGGGGGCCCCTTTGCAGGTGGCCGGTGCCCAGGGAACGCTGCTGGTCTGGCGAACGAAAGTGGAGCTGTGGCGGGACAACAAGGTGGTGCAGACGTGGGCCGAAGCGACACAGGAGAATGAGCTGATCCCAATGTACGAGGACTTCGCCCGGGCCGTGCGCACAGGACGACCGCCGCGTTCGACAGCCGCCGAAGGCCTGGCTGATCTGCGGCTGATTATCGCGATGTTGCGATCAAGCGAGACAGGGCAGGCGGTGCGTGTAGCGGATATCGTGTAGGACGGCCAGTAACGTCTCACTGGCTGACCAGCACAGGCTCGGGGAAACGCTGAGCCAGGGCGATGAAATCTTCGGTCTTGCCCAGGATGCGCCAGTCCAGCACGCTGCTCAACTGAGTATCCACGACGCCCGGTACGGTGCGAATCCAGCTCATCACGTAACCCGTGAGCGCGGACGTGCGTTCACCGAGCAGGAGCACCATCAGATCGGCCTCGATCGAGTGGAAAAGCTTCACGACCCACACCACGTCAACTTCTTCGTGGTGAGGCAATTCCAACAGTGCCTGGTACACCTCATGATCCTGGCTCGGTTGCGATTTGACCATCACAGCAGCCGCAGCCCGGTGGTCCCAGCCGGAATCCAGCAACGACACGTCGAGCAACGGATCTCCTCGCACCATGCCATCGAATGCAAGCTGGGCCGATGTGCCACGCACGCCGGGCACGGTTCGGACTACGTCCACCAGGAAATCGTCCAATTGCTCCAGATCGTGTATGAGACACACCACACGCAGGTCAGCGCGCTCGCGCAACCAGTTGACCCAAAGCGGCGTGACAGCAGACTTCCGAAATCCGGTCAGGTGCTCCAACAATCGTTCGCGCGCCAGCTCGTCCTGGCCGCTGAAAATGTCGATGTCCACGACCGCCAATGTTGGTCTCATAATCTCCTCCTCACTTCGGGCGCCTGGCCCCCAAACGAGGCTATGATAGCACGATTCGCGGCCTGCTCCAAAGCTACGACGAGTTCCGGGATCAGGGATTGGGGATTAGGGATTAGGGATTGGGGATTAGGTTTGCGGACGGTATGGTTCACCGCCTATGACGCAAAACGCTGTATCCGGATATGTTTGGCGCCTTCCCGCGCCAGACGGTCAGCAATTCTCAGTTTGACCGTTCGGCAAGGTCTCCTGACCGCCGCCGCCCGCACGTCTCTGGCCATGCGAGCCACTCGGTCAGGAGACCTCACTCTAACTCCGCCAGATTGAGAATTGCTGCCAGACGGTGGTTTTAGCTGCGGCCTAAAGGATGCTATAATATGCCGACTAGACTGGCTTGACCGGAGGGCAAACAAGGTGACTCGCGATAGTTTTGATCTCCAGTTAAAGTCCCTGCAAGAGCATCTGGTGAGCCTTGGCGCGATGGTGGCGAAAGCACAGGAACAAGCCGTGCGCGCGCTGGCAGAACGGGATGTGGAGCTGGCGAACGAGCTGATCGCGGGCGATCACGCCATCAACCAGGCACAACATGAAATCGAGGAACAGTGTCTCTACCTGATCGCCAGTCAGCAGCCTGTTGCCCGTGATCTCCGCATGATCTTCTCGATCTCTTCTATCGCGTGGGACTTGGAGCGCATGGCCGATCACGCCAGCGGCATCGCCACCCTGGCGGTGCGTCTGGCCGACCAGCCGTCGCTCAAACCGCTGATCGACATCCCGCGCATGGCCGAGATCGGGCGGGAGATGCTGATGGGCCAGCTCGCTGCTCTCAGCAGATGTGACGTGGACGCGGCCCGAGCGTTGGCAGCGCGCGACACCGAAGTGGATCAACTCAACGATCAGGTATTCCGCGAGCTGCTCGTCATCATGATCACCGATCCGCGCACCATCACGCGTGCAACCTACCTTCTTTGGGTGGCGCACAACCTCGAACGCTTCGCTGACCGCACCACGAATATCGGCGAGCGGGTGGTCTTCTTGAAAACCAACGCCATTGTCGAACTCAACGAATAAACCGCACATGTCGGGGCGGAGCCAAACGCTGCCCTGGCGCAATTCTCAGCCGCGCTTTGAGGATAGAGGCATATGGACCTGACACAACTGAGCCAGATGGTGGCCTGGCTGGACGAAGAACACCGGCGTGATCGCGAGGAACTCGCCAAACTCGACCAGCGCCTGGCAAGCATGGCGGTCGAAAAGCAGGAGCAGGCGCGCCGGATCCAGGATTTGGAGAGCCGGCTGGCGAGCACCCATGCGCAACTGACCCGCTTCACCCAGATCGAACAGGCATTGCAGCAGCTCAAAAATGAAGTGGTCGTGCTGCTGGACAAGCAAACCGAAGCCCGATTGCAGGCCGAACGGGAAGCCGAGCGTGCCCGCCTTGGCGACCGGGAAGCTCTCAGCCGGAGCGTGGCCGAGATACGGAAGGAGCTCCCGCGCCTGAGTCGGTTCGAGGAAGACCTGGTCACCCGGCAGGCAGAGGACCAGCGCCTGGGCGAGATGGTGCTCGCCTTGCGCCAATCGGTCAACAATGTCAGCAAAGACCTGGACGAGCGCACGCGTGCGTTGCCCTACATGGTTGAGCAACGGGCGCAGGATAACAAGCGCATCGCCCAGATCCAGGCCGAAAACGTCGATCTGCTCAAGCGGGCCGATGCTATCGCCAACCGCGTGCCTCCGCTGGAAGAGCGCCTGCAACGCCTGGAAAAAGAGCTCCAGCGCATTCAGCCGATCCCCGACCAGCTTCGCCAGGATCAGGCGGCTTTCATTGACACACAGAAACTGGCCGAAGTTGATCGCACGCGCCAGATGAGTCAATGGGAGCAAGATTTCGCCCAACAACGAGAGATGCTCGAAAAACACGGCGTGCGGCTACGGGAGTTCGAAGTGCGCTATGAAGCGGCGGGACGGGCGCTCAAAGCCCTGGAAGAGTTCCAGGCGCAGATCGTGCACGGCCAGAAGCAGGTCTCCGAGCTGCAACGGCTGGCAGAGGAACGTCAGCGCAAAGAATTGGCCGAATGGCAGGCCGAGAACGAGCAGCGCTGGAAGAAAGAGCAGTTGCGCTGGGATTACACCATTCAAGAGCAGCAAAAGGTAAATCAAAAGTTCACCGACCGCTTCCCGCCGATCGAAAAACTGATCGCACTGTTGCAGCGCGAAATCGAAGCACTGTGGCGATTGCACGAGGCGACGAGCGCAGCACAGTTGCAGGGCTCGCAAAAGCTGCTGGATGTGGTCAGCGGGGCGCTGGGCGCGCGCCCCAAGCCCGAGGCGTAACATTCATGCACGTCATCGGGACCGCCGGTCATGTCGACCACGGCAAATCCACTTTGGTTCATGCCCTGACAGGCATCGACCCGGATCGCTTGCGCGAGGAAAAAGAGCGCGAGATGACCATCGATCTGGGCTTCGCCTGGCTGACTTTGCCGCCCGCCAGCGGTGCCCCTGCCGGGATGGCAGGTGAGCAGGTCGGTGTGATCGATGTGCCGGGCCATATCGACTTCATCAAGAACATGCTCGCGGGCGTGGGTGGCATCGACGCGGCGCTGTTCGTTGTAGCCGCCGATGAAGGGGTGATGCCCCAAACGCGCGAGCACCTCGTGATCCTCGATCTCCTGCAAGTGCCTGCCGGCGTCGTGGCGCTGACCAAAGTGGATGCCATCACCGAGGAAGGGTGGCTCGACCTGGTGCAGGCCGACGTGCACGAGGCGCTGAAAGGCACCTGCCTGGAACAGGCAGCTATCGTGCCCGTCTCGGCCCGCACCGGGGTCGGCCTGGCAACGCTCAAACAGGCATTGTCCGACGTCCTGGCACGCGTCCCATCTCGCCGTGACAAAGGACAGCCGCGCTTGCCGATCGACCGGGTCTTCACCGTAGCCGGCTTTGGGACGGTGGTGACGGGCACCCTGAGCGATGGTCAATTTCGCATCGGAGATGAAGTCGAGATCGTTCCGGGTGGACTGAAGGCGCGCATTCGCGGCATGCAAACCCACAAAAAGTCGGTAGAGGTGGGTCTGCCCGGCAGCCGTCTGGCGATCAACCTGACCGGCGTTCATCTGAACGAGTTACGCCGCGGGATGGTGATCGCTTATCCCGGTACGATGCAACCGGCGACCTTGATCGATGCCCGGCTGAGATTGGCGCGCGGCGATGCCGGACAGCCGCCGCTGCGCCATAGCCAGGTGGTGGACTTCTTCAGCGGCGCTGCCGAGGTGCCCGCGCGCGTCCGCTTGCTGGATGCCGAGCAACTTTCCCAGGATAGCAGCGGCTGGGTGCAGTTGGTGCTGGAAGAGCCTGTGGCGGTTGCGCCTGGCGACCGATTCATCCTCCGCCAACCCTCGCCCAGCCTGACCCTGGGCGGCGGGGTGGTGGTGAACCCACAGCCGCGACGTCGCTGGCGGCGATTCCAAAGCGACGTCATCGCGCGCCTGGAGACGCTGGCGCGCGGCACGCCGAAAGACTTGATTTTCCACGCCTTGGCGACATCAGAACCGGCGCCACTCAAAGCGATCGCTGAGTCATCGGGCCTCGACAGCGCGACCGCGGAGCAGGTGCTGGGCGAGCTGATCGCCGCCGGGCAGGTGCTGCCCCTCGGCGCGGCTCAGCCGCCGCTGGCGCGCAGCACTACGCCGGCCATCTCGGCCGGCGGCTGGCGCACCCTGTCTGCACGCATGGCCGAGTTGCTGGCGGATTTTCACGCCCAGTACCCGTTGCGCCCGGGAATGGCGCGCGAGGAGCTGAAGAGCCGGCTGCAAGGACGCGAGAAATGGTCACCGAAGCTGTTCAATGAGCTGGTTGCGCGGGGCGCCACCGAGGGCGCGCTGGTGGAGTCCGGCGATTACCTGTGCCGGCCCGGCTTTCGCATTACCTTCAGCCCGGCACAGCAGGCAAAAGTGGACGCCTTGCTGGCGGCCTTCCGCCAGCACCCTTTCACGCCCCCCTCGATGGCCGAAAGCATCGCCCAGGCCGACGCCGAGATGGTCAGCGCGTTGATGCACCAGGGCGTGCTGGTCCGGCTCAGCGAAGATGTCCTGCTGTTGCGCGACACCTACGACGAAATGCTGCGCCGGATCATGGCGTTCATCAAGGAGCACGGCAGCATGACCGTCGCTCAGGTGCGCGACGAGTTCAACACCAGCCGCAAATACGCACTGGCACTGATGGAACGCCTGGATGAGCAGAAGATCACGCGGCGGGTGGGGGATGAGCGGGTGCTACGGTAGGGGCGACCGGCCGGTCGCCCCTACTTCCCCCAAACCACCTTTCCATCTACCACTGTCATCTCCACCCGCGTCTCCAGGATCGCCATCGATTCAATCTCGAAGATATTTCCTGACAGCATGACCAGGTCGGCCACTTTGCCCGGTGTGATGCTGCCGCGGTAGCCTTCCTCGCCCGCGGCGTAGGCCGGCCAGTATGTGTAGGCGTCCACCGCCTCGGCCACAGTGATGCGTTCCTGGCCCTGCCAACCGTCCGGGCCGGGCGAGCCGTCGTCACGGCGTCGCGTGACCGCGGCGTGGATGCCGATCAGCGGCGCGTGCGGCTCGATCGGGCCGTCCGAGCCGAAGACCAGGTGTGCGCCGCTATCCAGCAACCTGCGGAAGGCATACGCACCCGGTGCGCGCTCCGCCCCCCAGTACTTGTCCACGATCAGCATGTCGGACGTGGCGTGGATCGGCTGCACGGACGCGATCACGTCCAACTGGGCCAGCCGCGGCAAATCGTCGGGGTGGATGCACTGGACGTGCTCGATGCGGTGACGAAGGGGGGAACGTTGGAGGTTGGAGGTTGGAGATTGGAGGTTGGAGATTGGAGGTTGGAGGTTGGAGATTGGAGGTTGGAGGTGGGAGGATCGCCGGTATTCCCCGTTCCCCATTCGCCCATTCGCTGATTCGCTGATTCGCTGATTCGTTGATTCGCCGATTCGTTGATTCGCCGATTCGCTGATTCGCCGCTTCGTCTCCTGCTTCCGCACTTCCGCCAGCACGTTCAACACTTCCCGGTTCGCCCGGTCACCGATCGCGTGAATGGTCAAGCTCAGGCCGGCCGCGCTGGCCGCCAGGGCCCGCTCTAACATCTCTTCCGGATCACAGGCAACGACGCCCCAGTTGCCCGACTCACCGACGTAAGGCTGCAACATGCTGGCGGTGCGGCTGCCCAGCGCACCGTCCGCGAACATCTTGACGCCCCCCACGCGCAGCCAGGCGTCTCCCAACCCGCTGCGCAGGCCCAAGGCGCGCGCGTGGTCGAGGTTGCAGACGGGAATCTGCTGAAGCACGCGCAGCCGTAGGTCGCCGCGACGGTGCAACGCCTGGTAGGTGCGGAAGGCGAGGCCGTCGCACGTGTCGTTGGCGTTATGGAGCGCCACGATGCCTGTGGCCCACATCCCCGGCGTGGCAGATTGCACCGCGGCCATCGTCTCGGCCAGGTCGGGCGCCGGATAAACGCGCGTGATCAATTCGACGGCGTTCTCGCGCAGGATACCGGTCGGAACGCCGTTGGCGTCCCGCTCGATGACACCTCCCGCAATGTCCGGTGTAGACGCATCAATCCCGGCCCGGCGCAACGCCGCGCTGTTGACCCAGACCGCGTGCAGCTCCTTGCTATCTAGCGCTACCGGCGTCTCGGGGGCGACCGCATCGAGGATGGTACGGTGCGGTGTTGCCGCGTCCGTCCACGCGTTGGCGTTCCAGCCGCCACCACGAATCCAGGCATCGGCTCTGTCGGGTCCCCGGGGAGCAGACAGGTCCCCAAGCCTGGCCCGCACCAGATCGGCCACCTCGGCGGAAGAGCGGGCGGCGGTGACATCGACCTGCGTCGCGCGCAACGCCAGCTCAATGAAATGCACATGGCTCTCGGTGAAGCCGGGCAACAGCAGCTTCCCGGCCAGGTTCACGACTTCAGTCGCCGGCCCGCGGAGTTCCGCCAGCTCGGAGGTTCGCCCCACCGCCAGGATGTGGCCACCCCGAACAGCCACGGCCTCGGCCCAGGGGTGCGCGGGGTCGGCCGTGTAGACCCGTCCGCCGGTGAAAAGCAGATCAGCGTAGAGATACATCGGCTACCCTTGACCAACGATCCGCTCGTAGATCATCTGCAGCTCCTCGTCGGAGAAAAACGAGATAACCAGCTTGCCGCCATTTCGCCCGCGTGTAAGGGCAACCTTGGTGCCCAGGGCACCCCGGAAGGCGTCCTCCAGGCGACGAGTGTAGAGCGGCTCGGGATCGTCGGGCCTGGCCGGGCGTTCCGCGGCGCCAGCAGTCTCGGTCGTTGCTTGTAGCCGGCGTACCAGATCTTCCGTTTGGCGCACGGTAAGCTCCCTTGCCACCACCTGTTCCGCCGCCCGCACGATCTGCTCATCGCCGTCCAGGCTCAACAACGCGCGGCCATGACCTTCACTCAGCTTGCCCTGGGCGAGCAACACCTTCACACGGTCGGGCAGGCGCAGCAGCCGTACGGTGTTGGCAACGGCGACCCGGCTCTTGCCGACGCGGTCGGCCACTTCCTGCTGGCTGAGCTTGAAATCGCTCATCAGCACCTGAAAAGCCTCGGCTTCCTCCAAAGGGTTCAGATCAGCGCGCTGGATATTCTCGACGAGGGCCATCTCCAGGGATTGCTGGGGCGTTGCCTCCTTGAGCAGCACCGGCACAGTGGACATGCCGGCCATCTGGGCGGCTCGCCAACGCCGCTCGCCGGCGATCAATTGATACGGTATACGGTCCGTGGGACGGGCGCGGGTGACGATGAGTGGCTGGATCAAGCCAAGCTCACGGATGGATGCTGCCAGTTCGGCCAGGGAGTCAGCGTCCAACCCCGCTCGCGGCTGGAGAGGATTAGGAACGATATCGGTGACCGGCACTTCGAGGATACCGGCTTGGGCGGAAGTATCCCGTTCCGCCTCCTTTGCCTGAGCAGCGTTCGACAAAGGGATCAAGGCACCCAGACCTCGGCCGAGGCCTCTTGGCGGTGTAGTCATGGCCTGCCTCACTTCGAGCCAGAAGCCAGAAGCTTGCAACTGGCATCAAACATGTCGGGCTTCCGGCGACCAGTTGTTAGCTTCCAGTCTCTAATTGCGCTTCACGCGCCAGCACTTCCTGCGCCAACGCTTTATACGCCAACGCACCGGTCGATTGCGGCGCGTAAGACAGGATGGTCTGCCCATAGCTCGGAGCTTCGCTCAAACGCACACTGCGCGGAATCACCGTGTTGAACGCCTGCTCCGGGAAATGGGTGCGCACTTCCTCGACCACCTGGCTGGCAAGATTGGTGCGTGGGTCGAACATGGTCAACACCATGCCACTGATGAAAAGCTGAGGGTTCAGGTGTTCTCGCACCAGTTGGATAGTCTGCCACAGGCGTCCTAGACCCTCCAGCGCAAGATATTCGCATTGGATCGGGACGATGACCCCATCGGAGGCGGACGTCAACGCGTTGACGGTCAGCAGGCCCAGGCTCGGCGGACAGTCGATCAACACGTGATCATATGCGCCGCAGACGCTTTCCAACGCACGGCGCAACAGATACTCACGTGCCAACACCGCCACCATCTCAACCTCGGCGCCAGCCAGCGCCGATGAACTGGGCACGAGGTACAGTCCAGGATGCACCGTCTGGACAATCACCTCCGCGAGCGGCCGATGCCTGATCAACACATCATAAATCGAAGCCTGAACCGAGGTCGGCTCGACACCCAGGCTGCTGGTGGCATTTGCCTGTGGATCGGTATCTACCAGCAGCACGTGATAGCCGGCCGCGGCCAGGTAGGCACCGAGGTTGACCGTCGTGGTAGTCTTGCCTACGCCGCCCTTCTGGTTCGCAAACGCGTAAATGCGGGTCATGGGTTACGCCTGAGCCATTCGTTTACTTGCTCCCGACACGGGATAGCGTCGATGCCAGCCGCCTCCACCGACATTGAGGCGACAACGTTGGCGAAACGGGCCGCGATCAGCGCATTGCCGGATTCCGCCAGGCGCAGCAAAAAGGACGTGGCAAACACGTCCCCGGCGCCGGTCGGATCGATCTCGGTCGCTGGTCGCGGCGCGATGCGATGGACGGCGCCGTCCATGTATAACGTGGCGCCGTGCCAGCCATCGGTGACGATCAGCATGCGAGCCTGTCGGGCGAGTTCTGCGATGTAGTCATCGTCGCCGCCCACATCTTCGCGGCTCAGGATCGCTACATCGGCTTTTGCCAGGAAACTGGCGGCATTATCCCACCGCGCCGGGCTGACACGGCCCGCCGCATCCCAACGCCGCATCCACCCTTGCGGCGTGACGCCCAGCAAGGCGTGCGGAAACGCCTCCGTCCAGGCCGGGGGAACCTCGCCGACCAATGGCCCGAGCAAAACCACGGGTATATCCGTCCAGGCAGCCGGCAGGTTGGTCGGTGTCACCGCCTCAGCTCGCGCTGTGATAACCTGGGTGCGCCGGCCATCGCGGTAGACGTTCGTGAAGGTGGTGCTCACTGGTGACGGCAACAGGTGCACAGGAATACCCGCCAACGGACTGCCTGCCGGTGCGATGATATCGACGGCATTTGTTCCCGCGAACCCATCGAGCAGTCCTTCGGAAGAGGCGCGGGTCAAGATGCCCGGTCGCCAGCCCAATCGCCGCGCCGTGACGGCCGCGAAAGACACGGTGCCACCCAAACGGAAACCGTTTGAGATCAGATCGTGCGTGATGTGACCTATGGCCAGGAAGTTAATGGTCAATAGAACTCTCGCTGCGTGTGTTCGCCCGAAGGCCGGTGGTCAGGGCTATTGTAGCATACCCCACGAAGGGGGTCAACGAAAAACGCCGACCCTTACGTTCTCAGGGTCGGCGTTATGATGCAAAGCATAACGAGTCACGAATAACCAGCGACACGTTTACAGGTTACTCGTTATGTTAGCCTTTCTTCGGCACGATCGTCACCTTGCGCCGGTCTCCCTCACCGATGCTCTGCGTGCCGACCGATGCGTGATCGCGCAAAGCCAGGTGAATGATCCGCCGCTCAGCGGGAGGCATGGGCTCCAGCGCCACGGTCCGACCGGTCTGCATCACCTGGTCGGCCATGCGCAGGGCCAGCTTGCGCAACGCCTCAGCCCGCTTGGCACGGTGGCCGTTCACGTCCACGAGAAAGCCGGTCCGGATGTGTGTTTGCTGGTTGACCATGAGTCGCGTGATAAACTCCAGCGCCGAAAGGGTCTCGTTCTGCCGCCCGATCAGCACGCCCAAATCATCGCCGACAATGTTGAGGACGAGCGCACGATCGCTGTCGTCATCGGTTTCAGCGTCGCTCTGCGGCACGATTTCGACATCCGCGCGCAGATTCATGCGTTCGAGCAGTCCCAGCAATAACTCACGGCCTTTCTCGGCGGCCGCCATTTCCTTCTCGCTGGCGGAAAGGGCAGGTTTTGGGGCCGGCTTCGGTTCGGCCGCAGCGACCGGTTTGGGCTCGGGGCGCACGACAGCCGCGGGCAGGGCCGGGGTCACGGGCTCAGTTTCTGCCACGGGTTCGGGTCGCGGCGCTGGCTTGGGTTCAGGTTTGCCCGGCAAAATAGAAGTCAGGCGCACTATGGCTTCCTCGGCCCCGATCCCCAGGACGCCGCGGCTGCCCTGGCGTATGATCTCGACAGTAACTTCATCTATGGACAGCCTCAGTGCGGCCAGGCCGGCGCTGATCGCCGCCTCGACGGTTTTCCCGCGGAACTCACCGCTCTTCTCTGATGTCATGGATACTTCCTTACGTGTGAACGGGCAAACATGGCGCATGCGCCTGTTGACGACGTTGCGATGTTTGCCCGGATCTCGTTACTTGCGGCGTTTGCGACGCTTGACCGGCTTCACTGGCTCAACCGGTGCTGCAGGCGGTGTGTACAGAGAAGGGGATGCGCTCATGACCAAAGGCGCCAGTTCCTTCCTCTTCAAGAACGGGAGCCAATCGGGCAGCCCTCCCCAGCCGGCCACAAAATACTGTTGAACCATGCTCAACAGGTTCGACACCGACCAGTATAGCGTCAGACCCGAGGGCAGGCCCAGGGTGATCCAAAAGAACATGAGGGGCATGAAATACATCATCTGCCCCATCATCTGGGTCTGAGTATCCTGCTTGCCGCGCTTGGGGTCTTTCGGCGGCTGCGACATCTTCTGCAGCAATAACTGGGTGAGGAGCATGAAGACGGGCAGGCTGAAGTAGGCGATCAACGGGCCCCAGTTCTGCGCCTTGAATTCCGTGCCGATCCAGCTTGTCCCGACGGTCAGACTTGGGAAGGAAAGATCCGGAATCCAGAAGAACTGGGCGCCAGTCAGCTTGCCGACGCTGGGATTAGCCAGGACGTACAGGGATTGGTAGAGGCCCCACAGGATCGGCAACTGGATGAGCAAAGGCAGACAGCCGCCCAACGGATTGACGCCGGCTTCTTTGTAGAGCTTCATTTGCTCTTCGCTCAGCTTTTGCTTGTCCTTGCCGTACTTCTCCTGCAATTCGCGGAGCTTTGGCTGAAGTACCTGCTGAGCCTTGGTCGATTGGAGCTGCTTGGCCGTCAGCGGCAGGGTGACGATCTTGATGGCGATCGTGAAGAGGATAATCGCCCAGCCCCAGCTAAAGGGAATGCCGAACCTGGCAATAAAGTCGTTCAGGACAATCAACAGCTTGGCGAGCGGGTAGACGATGATCGCCTCCCACGCGCCCGGCGGGTTGTTCAGGTCGATTTCGCCTTGGGGGATGGTACAGCCGGACAAAATCAGGACGGCCACCAACAGTACCCCCAAGAGAAGCAGGGTGCGGAGCCTTTTGTTCACGCTGATCAACACTCCTTAGTACCTTGTGGTCAAGGCACCGGATCATATCCGCCGGGATTCCACGGATGGCACCGGCTGATGCGACGCACACCGAGCCACCCGCCGTGCAATACGCCGTATTTCTCGATGGCTTGATATGTATATTCAGAACAACTGGGGTAGAACCGGCACGAAGGCGGGAGCATCGGCGAAATCCAGCCCCTGTAAAACCGGATCACGGCCAGGAAGATCGCCTTCATGCTTGCGCCACTCCTGCCATCTCACTCACTGCGAGATTACATCTCGCCTTCCGGTTCACTGTCCGGATCCCTTAGCAAGCGTGCCCGCCGAAGCAGGCGGGCACAAGCGCTTTGCAACTCCGAAAACTCGGCTTCGTTGATGCCCGGCCGGGCGACCCAGACCATGTCCCAACCCGGTGTCACCACATCCCACAGCAGGCGCATCGCTTCACTCATGCGTCGCCGTGCCCGGTTGCGTTCCACGGCCTTGCCGACTCGCCGGCTCACGGTGAAGCCACACCGGCTGAAAGCTTCCTGATTGGGCAGGCAACACAACACCAGCAACGGGTGGGCGTAATTCGCACCTTCTTGTCGCACTTGCCGGAATCGCGTCTTGTCTGAAAGGCGAAACCGGCGATTCAACACGACAACTCCATTCTGTAACCAGTAACGAGCAACCGGTGATCAGCATCGCTCACCCGTTACTCATTTTTCGCTACACGTCAGACCGTCAACCGCTTCCGCCCACGCGCGCGGCGCGCCTTCAACACGTTGCGGCCCCCGTGCGTGCTCATACGGCTGAGGAAACCATGAACGCGCATCCGACGGCGACTCTTGGGCTGATAAGTTCGCTTGGTAGCCATGAATCAGACTCCTGTATGCAATTCCAGATTTCGACTGTCGAGGCAGCCACTTCAAGCATCGCCTCACAGACCTGTCGCCAGACAGAAAAAGCAGGCGAGACAGACGCGCAGGTCTCACCCGCTAAAGCCGAAGAATTATACCCGCGAGCCGTCGATGGTGTCAAATCAGAGGCCAGTTGGACGGTCAATGAAGGCTCCAGGGAGGCCAAACCGGTCGGTGAGGTGCGCGGCCAGCGCCTTCAGGCCGACAGTTTCGGTGGCGTAGTGCCCGGCGTAGATCACATTGATCCCATACTCCGCGGCATCATGGTACACACCGTGATCGGTCTCGCCGGTGATGTACGTGTCGCAGCCGGCTGCGACGGCGTCGGCGATCTCCTTTGCGGCCGCGCCCGAGATAATCCCCACGCGCTGCACCTTCTCCGGGCCTTCCGGCGACACCAACGGGGAGCCACCCAGAACGGCAGCCAATCCCGCAACCAACGCGTCGCGGGTGAAGCCGGCCGGCGCTGTAGCCGCCACGCCGATAGGCAGGCCGAACGCGTCGCCCAGGCCGCCGGTCACGGTCAAACCCAGCAGGCGCGCCAGTTGGGCGTTGTTGCCGACCTCCGGATGACGATCAAGCGGCAAGTGAACCGCGTAGAGTGAGCATCCTCCATCGAGCAGCGCTTTTACGCGACGCCGGTGAGGCCCCACGACACGCAGCGACTTTCCCCAGAACAGCCCGTGATGCACAACCAACATCTGGGCTCCGCTGGCTACGGCGCCGTCTATAGTTTCCTGACAGGCGTCAACCGCGAACGCGAGTTGGGACACCTCATCGATGCCCTCCACTTGCAGGCCGTTGTCGCTGTGATCCTGGGCACCGCGCACGCCCAGATACTCGTCCAGATACGCGACCAGCTCATCGCGCTTCATCGCCGCACCTCCTCATGCGAAGTCGAAGGGTGAATACGAGCCTCGGGTTCAGATGGCAGGGCAGTTAGCCTGGCTGCTGCCGGATGGGCACACGGCCGACAATGAGGCCCACCCCCGCCATCACGATGACGCCAAGGCCCACGATCTCCATCACGCGCGGGATGCCGATGGCGTCGGCTATCCCGCCCAGGGCCAGCATCGGTGGGATGCCGACCAGATTGTTGAGCATAAACTGCACCGAAAACACCCGCCCCCGGATGTGCGGCGGCGACTGTTGTTGTAGCGCTGTTTGCGCCAGGATGTTGACGCCCGACAGACACACGCCCAACACCAACCCCAACGCCATGGTCATCGTTGTCATGCTGAGCGTAGCTTGCGGATAGACGTGCAGGATGGGACGAAGCAAGCGCTGGTAATCCAGGCTGAGCGAACCCATGCCCCCGAACGCCAGGCCGACCAACGCCAGGCCAATGTGTCCGAACCCGATGCGGCGCATCACGTGCCCCCAGCGGCCGACGATGCCTGTTGCCAGCAACATACCGATGCCGGCCGGCAAGAAGACGATGACGGCGTTTTGCGCCTCCATTCCCAGCACGCGGGCCGCATAGCCGGGCGCCAACATCGCCATCACCATCACCACTGTGGCGATCGTGACGAGCTGGATCATGGACGACAGCACCTTGGAATGGCCGATCACGAACTGCCAGCCTTCCCGGATCTCCGTCCAGAATTGGCGCCATCCCGACAGCCCGTCAGAGACCGGCGCGTCGAACTTGCGTTTATCCCTGGGCACCAACAAGACAAGGGACGTCGCTCCGAGATACAGGAGACCGATCAAGATGAAACCGCCCTGTACATGCACCAGGCTCACGGCTAACGGCCCAATCACCAGCAACCCGATCACTTGCGAAAGCGCCATCGTCAGCGTGAACAGTGAATTCGCTGGCAACAGCAGGGCTTCACCGACCAACAACGGGATCGTGGACGCCTCAGCCGGGGCAAAGAACTGCGCCAGGGTCGCGGCCAAAAAGGTGACGGTGTAAAGAGCGAGCAATTCCCAGATGCCGGTCAGGGTGTTGAGGATGATAATATAGCCAACTGCGAACAAGACGCGGGTGAAATTCGACCCCACCAGGATCCATTTCTTGGGAAACCGATCTACCACGACGCCGGCGACCGGGCTGAAGATCACACCGGGCAACGAAAATGCGAGGATGGTGAAGCCCAGGTGTATAGTCGAGCCCGTTAGCTGCTCGATCAGTACGATCAAAATGAAATTGATCGCGTTCTGAGACGTCTGGGCCAATAACTGAGCGATCCACAACGCACGGAAGTTGCGATTGGTGAGGACGGAGCCGAAACCCCGGTCGGTGGTTTGAGCCATTTAGTCTCCTGGCCAGGTAGTCGAGTTGTCGGATAATCAATCCGATGATGGAACAATCCAATAGACCCGCAACCTTGCCGGCCTCCAACTACCAGACCACTTAACCTGGCGATCAAACGACGACCTGCTACTCGACGATCCGACTGTCGGACTGCGTTCCCTGGCTGACCAGCGTCTTGACCTGGCGCACGAACTGGCTGCGCGGGATCAGGACACGGCGCCCGCAACCCTGGCAGCGGATGCCGATGTCGGCACCCAGCCGGACGACCTCCCACTGCAGGCTGCCGCAGGGATGGGGCTTACGCATACGAACAATATCGCCCATGCGAATGTCGGTGTAGGTCATCTGCTCGCGATCACCTTCAACACATCGTTGCCGTATTCTTCCAGTTTCCACGCGCCCATCACACCCAACGCTGCAAGCGATTCCAGCGTGGATGGCGCGGCGCGCGCGATGGCCATCAACGAATCATTCGTCAGGATGAGATCCGTATCGGCCGAGCGCTCGGCGGCACGGCGCGCACGCCAGGCCCGCAACTGGTCGAAGCGGGCCAGCACATCAGGGGTGGGACGGCCATTGCCGTTATACTGGCGCGCGGGCGGCTGAGGAGGCGGAGCCGCGCGGCCGCGGGCAATGACAGCGAGGATACTCCGACCGAGTTGGCCGATTTGATAAGGGCTGAGAGGCAGCGCTGCTGTATCCTCAGGCTGTTTCTGGCTCAGCCGGACCAACGCGTCGTCGCTCAGCACTTTAAACGGTGGCCGGTCCAGTTTGCGAGCGTACTCGTCCCGCCAGAGATATAGTTCTCTCAGCACAGCAAGCTCATTCTGGTGCAAATCGCGCGCGCCTTTGATCCGCCAGAAACCTTCCGGATCGAACGGTTTCTCGACGTACACCACGCCGGGCAGGCCTGCGAAGGATTCCTGCGCCTCGCGCCAACGCTTATGGGCCTTCAACTCATTGAGGAGCAGATCATGTAGCGCGATCAGATAGTGGCTATCCAGCCGCGCGTAGCTCAGTTGGGCGGGGGTTAGCGGCCGCCGCCCCCAGTCTGTGAGCTGCGTGCGCTTGTCGAGCGTCACATCGAAACGACGGGCCAGCAACGCCGCCAGGCTGACTTGCTGCCCGCCCAGGATGCGCGCCGCCAGCATGGTGTCGAACACGTGTGAGAACTCCATCCCGAAATCCCGCTTGAGCATGAGGATGTCATTCTCCGCGGCGTGAAATACCTTCTCCACGGCGGGGTCGGCCATCAAATCTCCCAACGGCGCCAAACCGGACAGCCGCAAAGGGTCCACCAGATAATCGGCCGCGGGCGTGCTGATCTGGATCAGACAGACTTTATAGTAGTAGCGGTAAAGGCTATCGGATTCGGTATCCAATGCCAGGGTCGTCTCGCCGGTCAAAGCGTTCATCATGCTGCGGAAAGCCGCGGCGGAATCCACCAGCATCGGCGGCGGCAGACCTCGGTCGGGGGATGATGCGTGGTACGTCTGAGAGTGAGACGATAAGTGACCAGCCATTAACCTGCTCGTGATTTTCCCATGCGAAAGAACGCATTCGTCTGGCATGGAAGGTGCAATTCCTGCGCCTGTACAGCGAACGGTATTATCCCCTCATACCGAGGGCCTGTCAAAAGCGGCGGCGGCAAAGCGAAAGTGAAATTGCAATCCACTTGACAATTCGTGCGTGCGCCTTTATGATTGGCCCCGTTATGCCCCCGAAAAAGGAAAGCTGCCGTTCCGGTTCGAACCCTCTGCGAGCCGTCGCACTCAGTCAAACCGGCAGTGGCCGATCAACTACATTTCATAGCAGGAGGTCTGAAAGAAGTACTCATGGGTAGACTCAATTTGACTTCGTTTGAGCTCACGGCCATCTACGGCGTCCTTGTCGTAGCGACAATCAGCCTGATCTACGCGTTCCTGCTGTTCCGCAACGTAATGGCCGAGGACAAGGGCACGCCCGCCATGGTTCGCATCTGGACCGCTATCAAGGACGGTGCGGACGCGTATCTGGGCCGTCAGCTCAGGACTATTCTGCCGTTCATTGGAGCGCTGGTCTTCGTGCTGTTTGCCAGCGTCTGGATCGCCAAGCCGACACCGGAAGCGACTGATATGTTCGGCAACAACGCCCGCATCGTCATCGCGTTCGGCCGCGCGGCGGCGTTCATCCTGGGCGCGTCCTTCTCGTTGATCGTCGGCCAGTTGGGCATGCGCATGGCCGTGCAGGGCAATATCCGCGTGGCGGCCGCATCGATGCACGATTTCGGCGACGCGCTACGCATCGCTTACCGCTCCGGCACCGTCACCGGTATGCTGACCGACGGCCTGGGTCTGCTGGGCGGCACGACAATCTTCATCATCTTCGGTGCCGCGGCACCTGATGCGTTGTTGGGGTTCGGCTTCGGCGGTACGCTGCTGGCGCTCTTCATGCGTGTCGGCGGTGGCATTTACACCAAGGCCGCTGACGTGGGTGCGGACCTGGTGGGGAAGGTGGAAGAGGGGTTGGAAGAGGACGATCCCCGCAACGCTGCCGTCATCGCCGACCAGGTAGGTGACAACGTGGGTGATTGCGCCGGTATGGCCGCCGACATCTTCGAATCCTACGAAGTAACGATCGTGTCGACGCTGATCCTGGGCCTGGCGTTGATGCGCCTCACCGGCAACATCTACTTCATCGTCTTCCCCTTGTTGGTGCGCGCCATCGGGGTCATCAGCTCGATCATCGGCACTTTCTCCGTGCCGGTTTGGGAGCGTACAGTGGCCAAAGGCAACGCCTGGCACAGCATGGAGATCGCCTACGAGGTCTCCTCGGTGATCACCATCACCCTGTCATTCCTGCTCTCCTTCTTCTACATTCGTCTGCACGACGTCAACTGGTGGCAGCCGGCCGCCATGGTTTCGGCGGGCGTGATCTTCAACGTCATCGTCAACCGTGTGACCGCGTACTTCACGGCCACCGACAGGCCGCCGGTGCAGGAGATCGCCAAGAGCACCCGGTTTGGCCCGGCGACTACCATCCTGAGTGGCCTGGCCGAAGGCTACGAATCGAGCACCTGGTCTGTCATGATCATCGCCGCGGCGCTCATGGTCTCGGTGCTCGTCTACGGCCACCTGGGCGCGCAGTACATCATCTACGGCGTCGCCCTGATCGGCATCGGTTGGCTGACGCACGCCGGCAACCTGGTCTCCATGGACTCCTTCGGTCCGATCTCTGATAACGCCAACGGCATCGGCGAGATGGCCTCCATGTCGGACAAGGCACGCAAAATCATGACCGACCTGGACGCGGTGGGCAATACCACCAAGGCGATCACCAAGGGCGTGGCTATCGGTTCCGCCGTGATCGCGGCCGTGTCGCTGTTCGGCTCCTTCATCACCGACATCGGCGTGGTCCAGAGTGAAATGGTGAAGGCGGGCACCCTGGCCGCCGACAAGCTGATCAAGGGCATCAACGTGGCCGACCCGCGCGTGTTCGTCGGCTTCTTGATCGGCGGTGGTATCCCGATCCTGTTCGGCGCGCTGCTGGTGAAGGCTGTGTCCCGCGCCGCCAACGGCATGGTCGCGGTCGTCCGCAAGGAATTCGACGTACCCGGTGTGCGCGAAGGCAAGACGATGCCGGATTACAAGAAGGCCGTGGCGATCTCCACCCAGGCCGCGCAGCGCGAGCTGCTGCCGGTGGGGGTCGTCGTCGTCCTGATCCCCATCGTGGTCGGCTTCATCCTGAAGGCCGAGGCGTTGGGCGGCTTCCTGGCGGGCGTCATCCTCTCCGGACAATTGCTGGCGGTCTTCATGTCCAATGCGGGCGGCGCGTGGGACAACGCCAAGAAGCTGGTGGAGGAGGGCTATCATGGCGGCAAGGGCTCGGATGCGCACAAGGCCAGCGTGGTCGGTGATACCGTCGGCGATCCGTTGAAGGATACCGCCGGCCCGGCGCTGAACCCGTTGATCAAGGTCATCAACCTGATCAGCGTGATCATCGCGCCCATCGTGGTGCGTTACGAGAACATCCCGTGGCCCATGGCGATCATCATGGTCGCGTTGCTGGGCGGAATCATTTGGGCCATCTCCCAGAGCAAGAAGCCCGCGCTGTACGCGATCGACACACCGGCTGCATAAGCGGCTCGATAAACTGGACTGACCGGGGGCCCCGCATCGAGGCTCCCGGTTTTTGTTGTTCGGGGCCGACGGGTATCACGCGCGCCTCGGCTCACCGTCAATAATGTGTTGCAGACGCGTACTATTTCGTTTACAATGAAGACGATCACGGTGGAGGTGAGGCCATGAGCAATCGTCCAGAACGCAATCTGTTCTCCGGTTCGATGCCGCTTGATCTGGCGGAGAATCTCGAAAGACTGAACCCACATTGGGTCGGGCAGCCTGGACCCCGTGTTCCACTCTTTCATCGCTGGATCTTCCATCGCCTCTATCGCTTGCTGACGGCCGGTTTGACCCCGGCCACCGTCCTCCGTGGCCCGCGGCGCGTGGGCAAGACGGTTCTGCTGCGGCAATTGATGGAAGCGTTGCTGGCTGAAGGGGTCACGCCGAGCCGCATTCTCTATGTCCCGTTCGATGATATCCAGAGCTTGGCCGGGATCCAGGATCCGATCCTGGCCATCACGCGGTGGTTCGAGAGTTACAAGCTGGGCGCTACGTTCAACGAGAGCGCACGCGCGGGCCGCGTGGCCTACGTCCTGTTCGATGAGGTGCAAAACCTGAATGCCTGGGCACCGCAAATCAAGCACCTGGTGGATAACCACGACGTCCGTGTATTGGTTACTGGTAGCTCGTCGCTGCGCATCGAGGCAGGGCGCGACAGCCTGGCAGGTCGTGTGACAACCATTGACCTGGGGCCGCTCCTCTTGCGAGAAATCGCTGAGCTCCGTTTTGGCCACAGCGTCCCCCCGTTTTGGGTCGACAATGGATTGGAAAGCGTCGCAAAGCCGGATTTCTGGCGTGCGGCCGTAGACCACAGCCACAGAGAAGCGGATGCCCGTCGCCGAGCCTTCGTGGCTTTCTCCGAGCGTGGGGCGTACCCCGTCGCGCAAGAGCGGGCCGACGTGCCCTGGCCCGAGATGGCTGCATACCTGAACGAAACGATCGTTCGGCGCGCCATCCAGCACGATCTGCGCATGGGGCCGCGTGGCGTGAAGCGCGATGAGAAGCTCCTCGAGGAGGTCTTTCGTCTTTGTTGCCGCTACGCCGGGCAAACGCCCGGCCAGGCAGTCTTTGTGCCGGAGATTCAGGAGGCATTGGCAGCCAATATCGGCTGGACACGGATTCTGAGCTATTTGCGGTTTCTGGACGGGGCACTGCTGATTCGCCTGGTGCCTCCCTTGGAACTGCGCCTGAAACGACGGAAGTCTGCGCCGAAAATCTGCCTCAGTGACCTGTCGCTGCGTGCAAGTTGGCTTCAGGAGATCGTGCCGTTAGATCCGGACGGCTTGGCTGCGAATCCGCATCTATCGGACCTGGCCGGCCACCTGGCCGAAAGCACCCTGGGCTATTTCCTGGGGACGATTCCCGATCTTGACATGGCGCACTTTCCGCCGCGTGGGGCCGAGCCAGAGGTGGATTTTGTACTCACTGTAGGTACGCGGCGCATTCCGGTTGAGGTGAAGTACCGGCGACGGATTGACTCGCACGAAGACACGCGCGGTCTACGGGCCTTCCTGGAGAAGACCGTTTACAACGCGCCGTTCGGGCTACTGGTCACGCTGGAAGACGATGTGAACATCGCTGATCCGCGCGTGATTCCGATCTCCCTATCTTCGCTTTTATGGCTCAGATGAGGCAGAGACGCCCCATGCCACGCAAAACCAAGACGGATGCTGGTCAGATAGATTTGCGGACTTGGTAGTGTTGGAGCCTGTACCGATTCCTCAGCTTGCAAGGATTTCCTGTCTGGAGGAGGTGCCTATGCGCCAACTCAAGGTTGATCTGGGAGATCTGGCTTTCGCCTTCGAGTCCGGCTTCCAAGAACTGTCCAACTATCTCGATCTCGAAACCGGCGCGATCGTGGTCGTCACGGACGATACGCGGCACGAGCTGGAAGCGATCTACGACGAGGTGGACGTCGAAGAAGGGGAGGAGCTGCCCTCGCTGACCGATCTCCTCGCGGGACGGGGTCTGCCCGACTGGGAGAAGCAGGCGGTGTTGGAGGCCGATGCCGTTGAGCGCGACTACGGCACACGGTTTGTCGCGGTGCCACAAATCGATTCCCACGAAGCCTATCGCGACATGGAAGACTTCATTGCCACCGTCCGTAATCCCCACATCCGAGAGCTGTTGGAGGTGGCGATCATGGGCCGCGGGGCGTTCCGCCGTTTCAAGGACGTATTGCTCAACTACCCGCGCGAGGAGCAGCGTTGGTTCGCGTTTAGGGATGCGCGGATGGCGGAGCGCGTCCGGGAGTGGCTGGAAGAATATGACATCGAGCCGGTCGGCGGAGGAGCATGAGCAACCATGAACCTTTCCACCTCAGATATCGGGTTGTTCTACAAACTGCACGGCTCCCTGCTGGCATTTGCCAATCGGCAGCTCAAGATCGTGCCCGAAGACATCGCGCCTGAGCAGATCCGCAAGCAACCCCTCCAGCAACTCGCCAAGCTGCGCGATGCCTGCTACGACAAGCCCGAGATCCTGGAGCAGTATCTGGCCGCTAACCCCGACCGGCTCCCTGCGGATGAGTTGGCGATCGCTGCCGGTTGGCGGCAGCGGATCACCGGTGAGTTCTACATCGTGCGATATCTGAAGACGTATACGGTCTTCATGAGCATGAAAGAACCGGCGCACTTGTACGGCGTGTTGGGCCTGATTGACCCGTTGGAGGTTGTCATGGGCGGCGCGCCGCCGCCAACGATGGTCAAGGCGACGCTGTTGCCGTTCCGGGATCGCATCATCTACGATGGCCTGATGAACCCCTACCGCATCTTCTTCGGGCCAGGCATCCGTTCCAGCGTCAACGAAACCTACAGTCGGCTCAAGGAGCGCGAAGGGATCATCGAGGGGTTGGTCGGACCGGATGGCCAAGCGCAGCTTCGCACCTCGCTGGCGCGCAAGGCGCCGGGCAAGCCCATCCCCGATTGGCGACCAGCCGTGGACGACATCGTGGCTCAAACGGAGAAGATGCGGCAGACCGATACCAAGCTGCAAGGCGCCGCATTGGGCCTGCTGCGCGCGACCGCTGCCCTGGCCCAGGCGACCCTCCAGGAGCGAGGTGCGGAGGACGAGGCCACGCGGCGTCTCAAAACGGTGCGCTCAGCCATGACAAAACTGGAAAAGCTGCTCTACGAAGAAAGCTGGTAGCGCCGCTGCCTCGGCATCAGGAGGAATACCCATGTTCACCGACAAACTCGCCTTCATCCGCGCCGACATGGACGGTCTGCGCGAAAGCAACCTGTTCAACACCATCCGCACGATGGGCTCGCCGGCCGACGCGTGGATGGTGGTGGACGGGCGACGGGTGCTGAACTTCTGCACCAACAACTACCTGGGACTGGCGAATCACCCCAGGATGAAAGAGATCGCCAAGGCCGTCATCGACCGGTGGGGTGTCGGGCCGGCCGCGCATGATATCCCCCGGTGGACAGCCGATGAGATCGAGTACTGATCTGGTGGAGGTATTCGGTGGTCATACCCAGAGACCTGGACCGCATCAATGCTGCCTGTAATACCGGCCCGTTGATCTCAGCTTTTCAATGCTCTGGCGTCGAATGGCTTGAACGCTACCTGACCCGGCTTTACATCACTCCTGCAGAGCGGGCGGAACTGGAGCATCACGGCTGGCTACCGGCGATTGACGTATTGATCGGTGACGGTTTTGCGGTCATTGCATCTGATCTCAACGTGGCCGAACGCCAGCAAGCCGAGAACCTGGCACGTCGTATCGCCGCCCATCCGCTGTCGGGAAATCCTGATCCAGCCAGTCATCTGCCCGAAGCGGAGATGCTGGTGGTGGCTCGGCGGCCTGAACTGCACTGCCGGATCGTCCTGCTCGATGAGAAGGCAGCACGCGCCATTGCCGAGGAAATCGGGTTGCGGGTTACGGGGTTTCCTGGTATCCTTGCACGGGCAGGGATAGATGGCCTGGTCACCAAGTCCGACATCCGCAGCCTGCTGAAATTGTGTCAACAGCAAGGTACGCATTATAGCGACACATTAATTGCTCACGTTGCTGAGACCTATGGGAGGTGATGGGAAGTGGCTGAAAACAGCATACACGAGCCAATGGCGCAGTGGTTAACCCCGCAGGATGTTGACCATGACGTTCGCGCTTTGTCGGAAGCATTGTTGGAACAGCGCGCCGAGCGCATCGCGCATAACGTCCTGTTGCGGCCAGACATCCAGGAGGTTTTGCAGCAACTGCTGGCGACGAAATTGTACGCCAGCGAGGAAGAGATCATCGCCCGTTCGCTGAAGGCGATGCAGGTGGCGGTTGCTGCATAGGGGCCCATGAGTTTCTGGAACCAGAGAAGAGAGAACCATACATGACCACCGACAAACTCGCCTTCATCCGCGCAGACATGGATGCGCTGCGCGAGAGCAACCTGTTCAACACCATCCGCACGATGGGCTCGCCGGCCGATGCGTGGATGGTGGTGGACGGACGACGGGTGCTGAACTTCTGCACCAATAACTACCTGGGGCTGGCGAATCACCCCAAGATGAAAGAAGCCGCCAGGGCGGCGGTCGATCAGTGGGGCGTCGGCCCGGCCGCGGTGCGCTCCATTGCCGGAACGCAGGCGTTGCACATCGAGCTGGAGCGCCGGCTGGCCGCGTTCAAAGGGGTGGAGGACGCGCTCTACGTGCAGAGCGGCTTCTGCGCCAACCAGGCTGCCATCCCGCCGCTGGTCGGCAAGGAGGATGTGATCTTCTCCGACCGGCTGAACCACGCCAGCATCATCGACGGCGCGCGGCTGAGCAGCGCCAAGATCATCGTCTACGAGCATTGCGATCCCGCCGACGCGGAGGCGAAAATCCGGGAGCACCTGCCCCAGTACCGCCGCGGGCTGCTGGTGACCGACGGCGTCTTCAGCATGGACGGCGACATCGCGCCGCTGGACAAGCTGATGGCCGTGGCCGACCGCTATGGCGTGCTGACGATGGTGGATGATGCGCACGGCGAAGGGGTGCTGGGCAAAGGCGGCCGCGGCATCGTGGATCATTTCGGGTTGCACGGTGCTTTCGACGTGGAGATCGGCACATTGAGCAAGGCATTCGGCGTGGTGGGCGGCGTCATCGCGGGCAAGAAGGCCATCGTGGACTACGTCCGGCAGAAGGCGCGGCCGTTTTTGTTCTCCAGCGCGGTCACCCCGGCAGATACGGCCGCGTGCCTGGCCGCCGTCGATCTGCTGGAGGAATCCGAGGCGCTCGTGCAAAAGCTGTGGGACAACGCCGCATATTTCCGGGCCGAGATGCAGCGGCTAGGCTTCGACACCGGCCGATCGCAGACCCCCATCGTTCCGGTGATATTGGGCGATGCCGGGCTGGCCAAGCAGTTCAGCCGCGAGTTGTTCGACGCGGGCGTCTTTGCGATGGCCATCGGCTTCCCCACCGTGCCGCGCGGGCTGGCCCGCATCCGGGTGATGAACACTGCTGCACACAGTCGGGACGATCTCGATCAGGGGTTGGCCGCGTTCGAGAAGGTCGGGAAGAAGCTGGGCACGATCTGAGATGATTTTGACGCTGTCTCGCACGCGTGGTATGATCGTGACATAAGGCCATCGTACACTGGATCGTTCCTGATTGAACATCGGCAATGGGTCACTTCCCACACGGAGGCCTCTCTATGAACAAACGCCTGACCTTGTTTCTCTTGATCGGCCTGATCGTCGTTTTGAGTCTGGGGCTGGCCGCGTGCGAGAAAGAACGGCCGGCGCCTACGCCCAGCCGGACGACACCTGCGCCTGTCCGGGGCACGGTGACGCCCACAGCGCCTGCGCCTGCGGCGTTGACAGAAGTTGCGCCCGCTGCTCTGAGCGGTGCAGCGGCAGGACAAGTGACCCCCGCCCAGGCTGGTACGGCAACGCCCACAGCGCCTGCCCCGCAGCCGGTAGCAGTCACCCCTGAAGGCGCGGGCGGTGCGACGAGTGGCGGTCAGGTCACGACCTACACGGTGGCTGCGGGCGATACTCTGGGTTCCATCGCGGCCAAGTTTGGGACCACAGCGGACGCGATCGCTCAGCTCAATCACATGGCCGATCCCAACGCGTTGGTCGTGGGGCAGCAACTGCAAATCCCCGGCGCGCAATCAGCAGGCACGACCACAACAACCACTTCGAGCACCACCACCTACGTTGTCCAGGCTGGCGACACGCTGGCCTCCATCGCCAAACGCTTCGGCACGACCGTGAACCAGTTGGCGCAGCTCAACAACCTGACAGACCCTAATATCATCATCCTCGGCCAGAAGCTGATCGTGCCGTCCGGGACCGGTGCCACATCGACACCCGCGGCCAGCACCACTCCCGGTCATGGTCAGACCTACACCGTCCAATCGGGCGATACATTGATGAAAATCGCGCGTAAGTTCGGCGTGACGGTACAACAGCTTCAGACTGCCAACAAGATCACCAACCCGGATCGTATCTACCCCGGCCAGGTCCTGGTCATCCCGTAATCTCGCCGGTGGCGATCACCCGCATCACAGCGCCGCTCCTGAACCCTGGGAGTGGCGCTTTTTGTCAGACGGAAGGCTCGTCGCTGCGCCGGCCGGTCAACTGAACGGCAGCCAGAAGTCAGCCTGCGTTCGTAATGCGTCGTGGCAGAGCGGCCTGATTGAAACCCTTGACAGTGCCCTGCCAAAGGAATATACTTCGTTCGTATAGAAACTGGTGATTATTGGGCCAGGCAGGAGCCGGCATGGACTACAAGGACTATTACAAGATTTTGGGTGTTGATAAGAACGCGGACGAAAAAGAAATCAAGAAAGCCTATCGGCGGCTGGCGCGGCAGTTTCATCCTGACATGAATCCTGGCGACAAAGCCGCCGAAGCGCGTTTTAAGGAGATCAACGAGGCAAACGAGGTCCTCAGCGATCCGGAAAAGCGCCGCAAGTACGATGAGTTGGGGACGAATTATCAACGCTGGCAACAGGCGGGGGCCCAGGGTAACGGCTTCGACTGGAGCCAGTGGATGACCGGCGCTCCGGGCGGCACGCGGGTCGAATACGCCGACTTCGACGATATTTTCGGTGGCAATTCCGGCTTCTCGGATTTCTTCGAGGCGATCTTCGGCGGAGCGTCGATGCGCGGCGCGCCTCGAGGCACCGGCACCCGCGGACGGGTCAGCGCTGCACCGCGCGATATCGAACAGGAGGTTGAGATTACCCTGGAAGAAGCCTTTCGCGGCACGCAAAGGCTGATGGAAGTGGACGGTCGCCGGCTGGAGGTGAAGATCCCGGCGGGCGTCAAGACCGGCTCCAAGGTGCGGATGGCCGGTGAGGGTCCGGCGTCCGGGCGATCTGGTGCACGCGGCGACATCTACCTGGTGATCAGGGTTTTACCCCATCCCACTTTCGAGCGGCGCGGCGACGATCTGCACTGTGAAGCGCCGGTCGATCTCTTCACCGCTTTGCTCGGCGGTGAAGTGCGGGTTCCCACCTTTGCCGGACCGGTCGTCCTGCGCATTCCACCAAGCACGCAGTCGGGGCGCAGCTTCCGACTGACTCAACAGGGCATGCCGAAGCTTCGCTCGACGGAGCACGGCGACCTTTACGTCAAAGTTCGCGTCATGTTGCCTGAGAAGTTAACCGACCGCGAACAACAACTCGTACGTGAGTGGGCCAGGCTTCGAGGCGTGGCCACCGCTTAAGACTGGAGGACTTTGCCAACCTCGACGCCCACCGCTGATCGGCCGGCCTGACCCGTCGGCATATCTTTCGGGCGTGAGCCAGCCAAGCGCCCGATCGCACAGAAAGGAGCGTCATCGATGATGCAAGAAGAAGATCTCCGGGAATTAGCTGAATTCGTGTGCGACGATGCGCCCATACTCAGTCTCTATCTGCACCTGGACCCTCAGCGGCGCTCGGTAGACGAAATCAAGCTGTCGCTCCGGCGCCTGCTGGCGCAAGCGTCCGAACAAGGTGCATCGGCTGTGGATGTTGAACGCATCGAGCGCTTTCTCGTTTACGAGCACAACCGGCAAGGCCGGGCTGTAGCCTGCTTCAGCAACCAGGCACAGAAGTTCTGGCGGGACTATACGCTCCTGGTTCCTGTCCAGAGCACAGTCCATGTAGGACAGCGGCCTTACGTCAAACCTTTGAGCGATCTGTGGGACAATTACGGGCGTTTCGGCGTGATATTGATCGATCGGGAAGGCGCCCGCCTGTTTACCTATCATCTTGGGGCATTGGAGGAATCGGCCGGCACCCTGGGCGCGGAAGTCAAACATCATAAGCAGGGCGGCTGGGCCGCACAGAAGTTGCAGCGTTACGAAGATCAGGAGGCCAAGCACAATCTCAAAGACGCGGGGGAATGGGCGGATACTTATCTCAACCAGCACCACGTGACGCGCGTAGTGCTCGCCGGCACCGAGGAAACGCTGGCCCAGTTTCGCACCCAACTCCCGCGCACACTGGAAGAAAAAGTCGTCGGCCAGATCAGCCTGGACGCGAACGCCTCACCGGCCGAGGTTTGGGACCATGCCCTCGAGATCGTCCAGGAGGCCCAGCGCCGTGATGAAGAAGATCAACTGGAGCAAGTCATCACCCTGGTCCACAAAGCCGGTCCGGGTGCCGTTGGGCTGGCGGATACGCTGACAGCGCTGCAACAGGGCCGAGTGCACCAGTTGCTGCTGAGCCCGGATCTGCATACGGCCGGCTACCAGTGCGAAAACTGTGGGGCCGTCGTGCTGGAAGCATTGGCGGCTTGCCCGTATTGCAGCGGCAAGCTGGTTGCCTCGACGGATGTCGTGAATCTCGCCGTGCACACTGCCATCGACGCGGGACTGAAAGTATCGGTCCTCGATCGCAGTCCACGGCTGGCCGAAGTCGGCGGAATTGCCGCGGTGTTGCGGTATTGAGCGAACACATTGATTGAAGGTATAGGGATAGAAAGATGATGCGTTTTGACCGGTTTACCGAACAAGCCCAGGAAGCGGCCCGTCGCGCCTACGAGGTCATGCAGCGCTACGGGCATACCCAGGTAGATGTCGAGCACTTGTTCCTGGCGCTGCTCGAACAGCCGCAAGGATTGATCACCGACATGTTGGGGCGCATGGGTGCTCCCATCGAGATCATGAGGGAACGGCTGATGGAGAACCTGCAGCACACACCGCGCACCGCCGCGACACCCGCGTTTCCACAAGCGGTGGCGCAGGTTTTCATCACCCCGCGGCTTAAGCGGGTGATCGACCAGGCAATGGAAGAGGCACGGCAACTGAAGGACGAGTATATCTCAACTGAACATCTATTGCTGGGAATCGTGAGCGAGCGCAACAGCATCTCAGCAAACCTGCTCCGTGAAGCGCATATCACCCGGGAGATGATCCTCAGGGCGGTCGAGGAGGGACGAGGCGGTCAGAAGGCCAGCAGCCCCAACGCCGAGAGCCGCTACCGCACCCTCGACCGCTATGCGCGCGATCTGACCGCGCTGGCGCGTGAGGACAAACTCGACCCCGTCATCGGCCGGGATGCCGAGATCCTGCGCGTGATCCAGGTGCTCAGCCGGCGCACGAAGAACAACCCGGTGCTCATCGGGGAAGCGGGCGTGGGCAAGACAGCCATCGTTGAGGGGTTGGCGCAGAAAATCGTGTCCGAGGATGTGCCCGAGACACTCATCGGCAAGCGGCTGATGAGCCTCGATCTGGGCGCGATGATCGCCGGCACGCGCTTCCGGGGCGAGTTCGAGGAACGGTTGAAGACCACCATCGAGGAAGTGCAGAAGGCGCAGGGCGAGGTCATCCTGTTCATCGACGAGTTACACACGGTGGTGGGCGCGGGCGCGGCGCAGGGCGCGGTAGATGCCAGCAATATGCTCAAGCCAGCGCTGGCCCGCGGCGAGCTGCGCTGTATCGGCGCGACGACGCTGGACGAATACCGGCAGCACATCGAAAAAGACAGCGCGTTGGAGCGCCGGTTTGCGCCGATCTATGTGGACGAGCCGTCGGTCGATGACACCATCGGCATCCTGCGCGGCGTCCGTGACCGGTACGAGAAGCATCACCAGATCACCTTTACCGATGAGGCGCTGGTGGCCGCGGCCCGGCTTTCGCATCGTTATGTCACCGACCGGCGTCTGCCCGACAAGGCGATCGATCTGATGGATGAGGCGGGCGCGGGCCTGCGGGTGGCGCTCTTCACCATGCCGGGGCCGCTGAAGGACGCCAAGAAACGGTTGGCTCAACTGAAGGCCGAGGAAGACGCGGCGTATAGCGGCAACGACTTCGCCCGCGCCGCCGAGCTCAAGAGCGACCGACTGAAGCTGGCCACCCAGTACGAGACAGAAGTTCACGGTTGGCGCGCCTCCTCGGGTTTGGATGATGTCGTCGAGGCGTCCGACATCGCCGCGGTGGTCGCGCGCTGGACCGGCATCCCGATGAACACGATGTTGGAAGGCGAAGCGGTCAAGCTGCTGCGCATGGAGGAAGAACTGCATTGGCGCATCGTGGGCCAGGATGAGGCGATCAAGGCCGTGGCGGATGCGTTGCGGCGGGCGCGCAGCGGGCTCAAGAACCCCAGGCGACCCATTGGCAGCTTCATCTTTCTGGGGTCCAGCGGCGTCGGTAAAACCGAGCTGGCAAAGGCCCTGGCGGAGTTCCTGTTCGATGACGAAGAAGCGCTGATCCGCATCGACATGAGCGAGTACCAGGAGCGCCACACCGTCAGCCGGATGTTCGGCGCGCCGCCCGGGTACGTCGGCTACGACGAGGGCGGTCAGCTCACCGAGGCGGTGCGGCGCCGGCCCTACCGGGTGATCCTCTTCGACGAAATCGAGAAGGCGCATCCCGAGGTGTGGAACTCGCTGCTGCAAATCCTCGAGGACGGCCGACTGACCGACGGCCAGGGCCGGGTGGTGGACTTCCGCAACACCGTGCTGATCATGACGTCCAACATCGGCACGGCGTTCGTCAAATCGGGCGGCACGCTCGGCTTCCTGAAGACAGACGCGCTGACCGGCCAGGAACGCCAGTTGCGAGAGAACATCGAGCGGGATCTGAAACAGACCTTCCGGCCTGAGTTCTTGAACCGTATCGATGAAGTCATCATCTTCCACGGCCTCACGCAGGAGCATGTCCGGCAGATCGTGGATCTTCAGATGAAAGAAATCGCCAGCCGGCTGTCGGAGCACGGCCTCAAGATCGAGCTCACCGGAGCTGCGCGCAACTGGCTTGCAGAGGAAGGTTACGATCCCCAGTTCGGCGCCCGGCCCGTTCGCCGCACGCTGGAGCGCTACGTCGAAAACCCGTTGGCCAAGCGCCTGCTGGCCGGTGAGTTCTCGGATGGGGATACGGTGGTCGTGGACGTACAAGAAAACGAGGACGGGAAGATAGAGCCGGTCTTTGTCGCTCACCCGCCTGAACCGATCGCGGTGGAGCTACCGGTGGATCGCATCAACGAATCAACGAGTCAGCGAGTCAGCGAATAGGCGAATCAACGAATCAGCGAATCAGCGAATCAACAAATCGATGTGCCAGTGGGCTAAAGGCGCCGGCCTGTTTATACCAGAGCCGACGCCTTTCCTTGTCCCCCTATCGCCCTGTCCCCGTGTCCCCGCGTCCCCGTGTCGCCCTGTCGTCCATCGTCTATGGTCTATGGTCCGCCAACGCCACCGCGATCTCCGCCGCCACGCGTGCGTTATTCTCCAGCAGCGCCAGGTTTGCCCGCAGGCTGGCTTCGCCCGTCAGCTCGCTGATGCGGGCCAGCAGGAACGGCGTCAGCGCCTTGCCTTTGATCCCCCGGGCTTCCGCTTCCCCCAATGCCTGCGCGATGGCAGCTTCCATCTGGTCGGCCGGCAGCTCGTACTCCGCCGGTACAGGGACCGTCACCAACATGCCGCATGGCAATCCCAGGCCACGCTGCGCCCGGAACAGCGCAGCGACTTCCTCCGGCGTGTCGGCGCGCACGTCCACCGGCAGCCCGCTGTCCCGGTTGTAGAACGCAGGAAAACAGTCAGTGCCGTAGCCGACCACCGTCACGCCGTGCGTCTCCAGCCACTCCAGCGTGGCAGGCAGATCGAGGATCGCCTTCGCTCCCGCGCACACCACCAGGATCGGCGTTTGCGCCAGCTCGGGGAGATCGGCGGAGATGTCGGTGGACAGGTAGGTGGAGGTTGGAGGTTGGAGGTTGGAAGTTGGAGATTGGAGGTTGGAAGTTGGAGGCTGGAGGTTGGAGGTCTCGCTCCCTGTCCCCTGTCCCCTGACCCCTAATCCCCGATCCCTAATCCCTAATCCCTGATCCCTGATTCCCGTCCGGTGCACTCCACCGATGCCGCCGGTCGCGAAGACCCGGACGCCGGCCCGGTGCGCGGCCCAGGCAGTGGTCGCGACAGTCGTCGCGCCGTCGAGCTGCCGCGCGACGACGATAGGCAGATCGCGGCGGCTGACTTTGCAGACGCCCTGGCTGGTCGCCAGGTGTTCGATCTGGTGACGATCCAGCCCGACGATGATCTCGCCGCCGAGGATGCCGATGGTGGCAGGCACAGCCCCGCCAGCCCGGATGATCTCCTCCAGGCGCAAGGCCAGTTGGATGTTGTGCGGGTAAGGCAGGCCGTGCGAGATGACCGTGGATTCCAGCGCGACGATGGCGGCGCCTGAGCGATCGCTGGCTGACGATGACGTGTCTTGGCTTGACATGGTGGGATTCCTTCCAGAAGTGTAATAGTCAATGACCTGCTGGACTTGGAAGAGTATCACGCAAAGGCGCAAAGGGCGCAAAGAATCAATACAAGGGGGTGTCTTAGCGTTCTTTGCGTCTTGGCGTGAGCTTTTCAGGCTGTCCACCACGTCTCTGAGCAGTACAGTTTCCTTCCAGTAGAGACAATCCATGCTCTGGGTGAAGCGAACCGCAGTGTAGCACAACGGCCGCTCCGGCACAATCGCAGCAGGCTACCGGCGAGATTGCCCGCAGAAGCTCCTGTGCTATAATGTCCCCGATGCCGATGGTCGGCCTTGAGCCATGCCCCTCAACGCGGAAGGCGCCGTGAAACTGATCATTCAGATCCCGTGTTACAATGAAGAAGCTACCCTCCCTGTGACCCTGGCGGATTTGCCTCGGGCCCTACCCGGGGTGGCCGAAATCGAGTACCTGGTGATCGATGATGGCAGCCGGGATCGGACGGTCGAGGTCGCGCGCCAGCTCGGTGTGCACCACATCGTCCGGCAGAAGCAAAACCGAGGGTTGGCCGCGGCCTTCCAGGCCGGCCTGGAAGCCGCCCTGGCAGCCGGCGCCGATGTGGTCGTCAACACCGACGCGGACAACCAATACTACGGGCCAGACGTGGCCGCGTTGGTGGGGCCAATCCTGGCGGGTGAAGCCGACATCGTCGTGGGCGACCGGGGTGTGGCAGAGCTGGAGCATTTCTCGCCGTTTAAACGCCGGTTGCAGCGCCTGGGCAGTTGGGTGGTCGAGCGTGCGGCCGGCATCCCGATCCCTGACGCGACCAGCGGATTTCGGGCGTTCACCCGTGAAGCCGCCCTGCGCCTGACCGTGCTGAGCGGTTACACATACACGCTGGAAACGCTGATCCAGGCCGGCCTGCGGGGCATGAAGGTGAGCTTTGTGCCGGTCCACACCAACCCGCAAACCCGCAAATCACGCTTGATCCGCAGTCTGCCGTCGTTTCTGGCGCTCCAGGCGGTGACGGTTTTGCGCTTCTACACCATGTATCGGCCGCTGCGGGTGTTCATGACGACCGGCGCGACGCTGATCGCCATTGCATTGATTCTGGGTGCGCGCTTCCTGTATTTTTACACCATACAGCGCGGAGCCGGCCACGTTCAATCGTTGATCCTGGCCGCCATCCTGAGCATCGTGGGGTTCCAGGTCTGCCTGATTGGGCTGATTGCCGACCTGGTGAGCCTGAATCGGAAGATGATGGAGGAGACGCTGTACCGGGCGCGGCGGATGGAATTATGCCGCGAGTACGAGGGCAAAGCGGACGCTGAGGCTGATCCAAATCTATCCCCCGACTTGTTCCCTGCTAATGCCCGAAAGTCGATCATGCATGAGCGTTGAGAGCGACGTCGAGTATGTGACATGCAATTTGTGCGGAGCCGATAACACTGCTCTGCTGTTTCGCGCGCCAACACCTCAGCGCTATGGTAATGCCTTCAGCCGCGAGACGTGGAATATCGTTCGCTGTCGGCAGTGTGGACTGATCTACGTCAACCCACGCGTCGGAGTGAGTTCTCTGCGAGAGTTCTATTGCTTCGAGAACCCAGCCGACCAGACCTTGGTCCAGGAGTGGTTTGTAGATGGCGCCGATTTGCAGGCGCCTACCTGGCGACGCTTCTTGCGCATCATCCACCGCTATCAGCCGACGGGGCGCTTGCTGGACGTGGGATGCGGTGGGGGTGGCTTCCTGGTCGAGGCACGCAACCTGGGCTACCAGGTGACTGGTCAGGATATCTCGCCCTATTTCCTGGACTACTGTCGGTCGCAGCATGGCTTGACAGTGTATGGGGAAGAACTGGAGGCGCTGGAGTCGATGCCGGGTGGCTTTGATTGCGTCACAGCGTTTGACGTGATCGAGCATCATCCTGATCCGAAGCAGATGTTAACCGAAATACGCCGCCTATTGCGGCCGGGGGGCCTGGCAGTGGTGAGCACGCACGACATCGGCAACTTGTTCGCGCGGTTGTATGGCGTCAACTGGCGACACATCCATCCTGTCGGGCACATAACCTACTTTACGCAAACCACCCTGGCGAAAATGCTGTCAGCCACCGGCTTTCAAGTGATCCACCGTGGCGGCCTGCACACTATGGATGCTTCAACCGCAACTGAAGCACGCAACTGGCTCACCCAATTCGGCAAGGTAATCCTGCTGCGGTCTCTCATCCTGGGCTTTTATCGACCGCTGGCCGATCACATATCCACGTTGACGCACTGGCAATTCACCTGGCGTGGTTTGCGTCTGGACCACACGCGGCTGATGATGCGTGTGGGGCAGCAGATCATCATGAATGATGATATGATCTTCTTGGCTGTAGCTATCTGACAAGATGAAGATCGCGTTGATCGGCCCGGTCTACCCCTACCGGGGGGGTATCGCACATCATACCACCCTGCTGGCGCAACACTTGTCTGAGAGGCACGATATTCAGCTCATTTCGTTCAACCGTTTGTACCCTCGTTGGCTCTTTCCAGGTCGCAGTGACCGTGACCCCAGCCGCTTTCCCCTGCATGCTGATGCCGAATACCTTCTCGATCCGCTCAACCCCCTGACGTGGTGGCGCGTGGGTCAGCATGTCCGCCAATTCCAGCCTGAACTCCTGATCTTGCCCTGGTGGGTGACCTTTATGGTGCCCGCATGGTTAGGGTTGATCTGGCTGGGGCGGCGGTGGACCAGGGCGAAAGTTTTGTTCTTGTGCCACAATGTCTTAGCGCATGAAGGAGGTGCGTTGCAGCGTGCAATGGTGCGGCTAACGCTCTCCCGTGGCGATGCCGCTATCGTGCAAAGCCGGACGGAACTAGCGACGCTAGCGCGGCTTGCACCTGACCTGAAGGCTGCTTATACTCCACACCCGACATATGCCGGCATCGGTCAGATCCCCGCCGAAGCCAGGTCACAGGGTATTCGAGCTGAGAGCGGGACCGGCAAAGTCACCATCCTTTATTTCGGCTTCATCCGTCCCTACAAAGGTCTGCACGTCTTGCTCGACGCCATGCCGGCCGTGCTGGCCGAGCTCCCTGCGTGTCTACTAGCCGTCGGTGAGGTATGGGGCAGCCGGGCCGAATACGACACGCATATCACCCGGCTGGGTATCGGTGAGTACGTGACCCTGTTGGATGAATATGTACCCAATGAACACCTGGCCGATTACTTTGGAGTCGCCGACGTGGTTGTGTTGCCATATCTGTCGGCTACACAAAGCGGTGTGGCCCAACTAGCGTTCGGCTTTGGGCTTCCGGTTATCGCTTCTCGCGTTGGTGGGCTGCCGGAGACTGTACGAGACGGTCAGACAGGGCTGCTTGTCTCGCCCGGCGATCCAAAGACGTTGGCCGATGCAATTATCCGCTTCTTCCACGAAAGACTGGGTGGCCCGATGCGGGCGAACATTCGCGCCGATCAGGAGCGGTTTAGCTGGACGCACATGGTGGAGACTATAGAAATGCTGGCTGCGGACATGACATGAATACGCCGCTTGTCTACGCAGTGACGCTGGCCTGGAACCGTTGTGATGATACGATGGCATGTGTTGCTTCACTGTTGCAGTCTACCTACCAACCTTTGCGCGTCATAGTCTGCGACAACGGCTCGACCGACGGGACACCTCAGGCATTGCGAGCAGCCTTCCCCCAGATCGAGGTGCTGGAACTGGGACGAAATCTCGGCTTCGCAGCGGGCGCTAATGCCGGTCTGCGCCAAGCCCTCGCTGCAAGGGCCGACCATATCTTGCTCATCAACAATGACACCACGGTAGCGCCGTCGATGGTCGAACGATTGGTTGCTGCAACCGCGCCCGGTGTGGGCATCGTTGCACCAATGATCTATTATGCCGCTGCACCCGACACGATCTGGTCAGCAGGTGGACTGCGTAGCCGCTGGACATTGGAGCAGCTACATGATTTGCGCGGCCGGCATGACGTTGGCGGCTGGCCTAAAGCACAGGCGCGCGATTTCGTACCGGGTTGCGCGATGCTCCTTTCGCGTACCGTTTTGGAAACAGTTGGGCTGTTCGACGAGCGATTCTTCATGTACTATGAAGACAGTGACCTTTGCCTGCGCGTCCGGCGGGCAGATTATCGTATCTTGCTCGCACCGGCCGCACAGATGTGGCACAAGGTCGCCATCAGCAGCGGTGGCACCGATTCGCCTGCCGAGCGCTATGCCATGGCGCGCAGCAGCGTGCTTTTCTTTCGTAAGCATGTGCATGGCTGGCAATGGATGATTGTCGGCCCTTTCCGGCTGGGCAGCGCGATCAAGACGACAGTGCGCCTGCTGTGGCTGCGACGGCTGACCGCTACCGCAGCGTACTGGCGAGGTTTGTTCGACGGCTGGAGGCGCTAGGTGCACATCCTCATGCTGGTCTTCAACCAGATCGGGAGGGGTACCTACTGGCGGGCGTTGCACTTGGGCCGCTATCTGGTTCGGCGCGGGCATGAGGTGACGCTCATGGCTACTTCGCAGGCAGCCCGGCTTCACCTGAGCGAGCGAGAAGTCAACGGCGTCCAGTTGGTGGAGACCCCCGACTCGCTGTCCGGGTCATTTCGCTCGGGCTGGGATCCCTGGAATACGGCGCGGCGCATTCGCTGGCTGAGAGGCCGGTCGTTCGACCTGATACACGCGTTTGAGATGCGCCCTGTCGTGCTGCTACCCGCGCTCGCCGCCCGGAAGCAAGGTGCTCCGCTGGTGACCGACTGGTGCGATTGGTTCGGGCGGGGTGGTTCGGTCGAAGAGCGCCCGAACGTATTGCTTCGGCTGTTGTTGAGACCTGTGGAGACCTTCTTCGAAGAACGATTCCGGACGCGGGCCGACGCCGCGACCGTCATAAACTCGATACTACGACAGAAAGTGCTTGATCTGGGCATGCCGGCGGATCGTGTCTTGTTATTCCCGAATGGCGCCGATCTGGAGGGGATTCGTCCTCAAGATCGCGCCGAGGCCAGGCGACGCCTGGGACTCCCACTGGATGTCAAAATCGCAGCCTATACTGGCGCGCTCTTCCGCCGCGATGCGGTACTGATGGCCGCGGCGTTTGATCGCATCCACGCAACGCAGCCCAGGGCACGCTTGTTGTTGATCGGTTACTGCAACCTGTCGGTGGAAACGATGGTCCGGGCGTCGGAGGCGGTTTGGCGCACAGGGCCAGTGAATTCACAGCAGCTTGCCGACTATCTTTCGGCCAGCGATGTAGGGTGGCTGCCCCTGGCGGATTGCGGTGCCAATCGTGGCCGCTTTCCTATGAAACTCAACGACTTCATGGCTGCCGGCTTGCCCGTCGCTGCCAGCGATGTCGGGGATGTCGGCGCGCTGCTGCGCGAGGAGAACATCGGCCGACTCGCGCCTGCGCAACCGGAGCCAATGGCAAACGCAGTACTCACGCTATTAGCTGACGCAGCCGAGCGTGAGCAACTGGGGCGTCGTGCCCGCCATGTGGCTGAGGCGCGCTTTGCCTGGTCGCTGATCGGTGAGCAGGTGGCACACTTCTATGAGACTGTGATGGAGAGAAACGCTGCCCGCGAAACTCAACGACTAGGTGAGTATGCAAACGATCCGCTGTGATCTATGTAGTGCAAACGATACCGAGGCCCTCTATGTGGGCACGGCCTGGCGACAATCCGTACCTGATGGAGTGGCGCTTGTGCGCTGTCGGCGTTGTGGTTTGATGTATCTAAACCCACGGCCCGATCCAGCCGAGATCGGCGCGTATTATGCGGCAGACTACGCTCCGTACAAGCGCGCAGTTGAAGATGAACGCAGCGGGTTGATGCGCTGGATGCGCCGCCGAAAACTGATTCAACGACGAAGGATGATCGAGCGTTTCAGCGGGTTACATTCAGGCCGTATTCTGGATGTGGGTTGTGCAACCGGTTTATTCCTGCATGAGATGGCACTGGCGGGATGGCATGTCACCGGTATTGAGCCGATCACTGCCGCTGCAAGCTACGGGCGTGATCGTTTTGGGCTAGACGTGTTCGAGGGAATGATCGAAGAAGCGCCTTACGAGCGCGAGTCGTTCGACGTGGTGACATTTTGGGATGTGCTTGAGCACACTTTTTCCCCTTCGCAGACGCTGGCCCGATCATCTGGGCTATTGAGGCCCGGCGGGCTGGTAGCCGTCAATGTCCCGAACTGGCACAGTATTGAGCGACAGTGGTTTGGGCCGCACTGGATCGGCCTTGACCCACCACGGCACCTGTACGTCTTCACGCACGACACTTTGACATCGCTGCTGGAACAGGCCGGCTTCTGGCCGTTGGCCTGGATCTGCTTCATGCCCTCATACTTTTCATTCATCATCAGCCTGGAACGCCGATTGAACACCATCGCGCCGCGTTGGGCGCAGCCGGTAAGCCGGCTACTAAACATCCCCGGCATGCGACTGCTTTCAGAGCCGGCTTTCGCGCTAACGAACCGACTACGACTTGGAGGTGTGATTACTGTATTTGCGCGCAAGGAGGGGGCACATGCATGATGAGCAACCGTTCCTGCTGGAAATCCACCGGCTAGCGCCCGACAGAGATAGCGGCGAAGCCTACGATGCGCTTTACGAGCAGCATAGCCTGTCGCAGAACGAGTCGTTCTATTTATGGCTAATGGATCGCCTGACACTGCCACCCTCCGGCACTCTCCTGGATGTTTCTTGTGGTGCCGGCGAGGTGGTACGGCTGGCCGGCCAGCGCGGGCTAAGGGCGGTTGGTGTCGACATCTCGCATGTGGTTGCGCAGACCGCCCATCGCAATGCTGGGCCGCTCGGCCAGTTCGCCGTTAGCGTCGGTGAACGGCTGCCGTTTGAGGATGCCAGCTTCGACTATGTGACGAGCATCGGCAGCCTGGAGCACTACGTGGACCCGGCACAGGGGGTTTGTGAGCTGGCCCGCGTGCTGCGGCCCGATGGTCGAGCCTTTGTGCTGGTACCTAACACCTTCAGTCTGCTCAGCAACGTCTGGAATGCCTACCGTACCGGCCGCACGTCGATCGACGATCAACCAATTCAACGCTACGGCGCGCGCGCCGACTGGATTTGTCTGTTGGAGCAGAACGGCTTAACAGTGCTCCAAACGATGAAATACGAGCGGCCATGGCCGCGCAACGCCGCGGACCGGCGCTACTACCTCCGACATCCCAAAGAGTTGCTACGCGTGCTCGCCGCGCCACTCGTGCCTCTGAACCTGGCATTCTGCTTTCTCTTCATGTGCGAGCGCGCCACCTTCGATTGACACAGTCGGACACGCGATGCTATACTGCCGAAACTCCATTCTAACCGAGGGTACTGGATGATCATCCTGGGCATCACCCATCCGATTTCGTGGAACAACGCCGCTTGCATTCTGGTGGATGGCAAGCTCGTGGCGATGGTCGAGGAGGAGCGCCTTAACCGCATCAAGCACGCGCCACGCATGGCGGCACGGCTCGCCATGGAGTATTGCCTGGAGCAAGCAGGAGTGGCTCTCCCGCAAGTGGACTACGTCGCTGTCGGTTTCGACAGCGCTACACAAGCCGCGCTAGGAAATCTGCGGTCAGAGGTCGATCTTCTTTCGGGTCTGAATCAGGCGGCCATGTGGCTGCGCGAGGGTGCTGTCTATGAGCGCAAATTGCCACTGGAAGGCTACGACCGCCGGCGCGTCGTTTTCGTCAACCACCACCGTGCTCACGCCGCCAGCACCTTCTTCGCCTCCGGCTTTTCCGAAGCCAACATCATTTCGCTTGACGGCAGCGGCGGTGGCGAGTCAGGAATCCTGGCAGTTGGCTCAGGCACGGAGATCAAGGTATTGAAGACGATTGCCAATCGCGGTAGTTGGGGCCTGATGTATGAAGAAATAACCGAAAAGTTGGGCTTCCGACGTCATAGCGGTGAGGGCAAGGTGATGGGTCTGGCCGCCTACGGTGTGCCCGATCCGAAAGGTTTGCCGTTCGTGAATTGGAACGGCGATATTCCGGTGATTGATCCGGCTTACCGCAAGGCATTTATGGAAGCCTTGAAGCCCAGAAAGAAGGAAGATTCGATCACCGAAGAACATAAGAATTTGGCTGCCACCCTGCAAGATACCCTGGAACGTGCTGCTATCCGCATGTCAGAGTGGCTGTATCAACAGACCGGGTCTCGCCGGCTTTGCATGAGCGGCGGTTCGGCGCTCAACTGCTCCATGAACGGCAAGCTTGCCCTCCTGCCATGGGTGGAGGAAATCTTCATCCAGCCGGCCGCCTACGATGCCGGCACCGCATTGGGCGCCGCTCTGCAGGTACATGTGGATAAAACGGGCCAACGACCGCCCTGGCGTATGGAACATGCCTACTGGGGGCCAGAATTCACGAACGAACAGATCGAGGAGGCGCTAAGAGCTTTCCAGGATCTTCGCTACTACCGGAGCGACGACATTTGTGCGGAGACCGCTGATCTGTTGGCACAAGGCAAGATCATCGGCTGGTTTCAGGGGCGTTCAGAGGTGGGCCCACGTGCTCTGGGAAATCGCAGCATCCTGGCCGATCCCTCTCGACCCGAGATGAAAGATCGCGTGAATAACCAGGTGAAGCACCGAGAACCTTGGCGTCCCTTCGCTCCATCCATGACAGAAGAGGCGGTGGCCCACTTTGTGGACCACCCCATGCCATCACCGTTCATGATTCTGGCCTTTGACACAAAGCCCGAGGCCTGCGCTCAGATCGTCAGTGCGGCGCACATCGACGGCACCATCCGTCCGCAAACGGTGAGCCGGGCCACCAACCCGCGTTACTGGGAATTAATCAAACAATTCGAAAGGCGAACCGGCATCCCTGCGATATTGAACACCAGCTTTAATGTAGACTCGCAGCCCATCGTGAACACGCCCCAGGAGGCGATTGATACCTTTCTGGAGTGCGGCATCGAGGTATTGGCGATCGGGGACTTTCTGGCATGGAAACACGAGGAGTAGGTTACGGCGGATTCGATGAAGCTACAGCGGATCAAGATGCGATCACAGGTGGAATGAAAAAAGAATCTCAGCGAACCGGGAGATCATCTTGCATGGCTTATGGCATCCGCGCTCTGGCCAGAACAGCCTGGGCAAAAGTGGGTCTAGCACGTACCCTGAGTCTAGCGCTCGTCGTTCTGGTTGTTGTCGCGGCTACAACGATCCTGTTCCGAGAGGGAGCAACGCTCTCCAAACAGTCATTCCAAATCCACCTGCCGATGGTAGCATTGTCGACGCTAGTCTCCTATGGTGGCCTGTTGCTTGCGGTAGTCGTGTGGCATCGCATTCTGGCCGGCTTTGGCATCCATCACCCCTTCCGAGCAGACCTGCGAATCTACAACTACAGCGTAATCGGCGTGGCGCTGCCGGGTAGCATCTGGCCACTGGCCGGACGAACTATCTTCTATCAGCAGTTGGGTGAAAGCCCTTTGCGGGTAGCTTCAGCCACCGTAGTTGAGGCGTTCGTCATCGGTGTCGCAGCGATGGCTGTGTATGCTGCCGGCGTGATCCTGCAACCCGGTACGAGTCTGTGGACCCGGCCCGAGATTGGCGCAGGAACTGCTGTGCTGGCGGTTGTTCTGATCTGCCCGCCGATTTTTAACCGGTTGAGTCGCGCGCTTCAGCGGAGATCCAAGCGCGTGGCTGAACCGGTCCAGGTGAATTTCCGTGCGGTCGACCTCCTCGGCTGGCTTGGAGTGGAAAGCGTGATGATCGTGATCGGAGGGATCGCCCTGTTTCTATTGCTCACAAGCCTGGTCGTTACGCCACCCGAACTGCTATTACGTCTGATTGTGGCGTGGGCAGCGGCCTCGGCGGCAGGCAATCTGTTCTTCTGGCTCCCAGCCACCTCGTTGCTGCGCGACGGCGCGCTCATCTTGGCCCTCACACCTGCTCTACCAATGCCGCTCGCTATTCTATTCGCAGTGCTGGCGCGCGTTTGGTCGATCGGGGCATTGCTGATCCTCGCAGGCTTGACCTGGCTGTGGCTGGATAGTCCTCTGCGATCGTGGTGGCGAAGCAGGTAAACCGTTTTAACCCAAACGGCGTATTTACTTTGGGCACAAAGCCAGCTATAGTTTGCATGGTTTCTAAATATCTATACTTGATAAGGAGGATCCTTACCCATGAAAGCAGCACTCCGGTTATTGGCGGTCCTTGTGTTATTGATCATGGTAGTCCCACCAACAGCTATGGCGCAAGGTCCTGATGTCGCAGCCGATGCCACTGTCACTTACACATCTGGCTTCCAGCTTCAGAACCTGACCGGATCCCTGGCAACAATCGCTATTGATTTCTATAACCAGGACGGGTCGACGGCTAACACCGTCAGCGACACGATTGCCGCGAACGGGAGCAAGACGTACTTCCCCTTGAACGCGGTTACGACCGGTTTCAATGGGTCGGTTGTGGTCTCCTCTGACCAGCAGTTAGCTGCCATTGCCAATGTGTTGGGAAATAACGGCCAGCGCGGCGCCTCCTATGGTGGCTTCAGTGCTGGCGCAACCACGGTGAACCTGCCCTTGACCATGAAAGCGGCCTACGGCATTGATACGTGGTTCAACGTTCAGAATGCCGGAACCTCAAGTACCACAGTCAATGTGGCCTACAAACCGGGCACCTGCACCGAATCTGTCTCCATTGCCCCAGGTGCAGCCAAGACCTTCAAACAAGCCGACAATACCTGCTTGCCCGCTGGGTTCGTGGGCGCAGCGACCATTACCAGTGCTGAGCCGGTGGTGGCTGTAGTAATGCAGGTGGACGCTCAGTCTTTGCTGGCCTACAACGGCTTCACTACTGCCTCGACCAACCCAGTCATGCCGTTGGTCTCCAGCAACTTTTACCAATCGGGCACCGGTATCCAGATCCAGAATACTGGCGCTTCCAGCACTGATGTAACCATCTCCTACAGCCCCAGCACAGGATTCCCTGGCGCCGCCTGCACAGAAACCCAGAGCATTCCTGCGGGCCAGTCGAAGACTTTTGGTTATCTGCAACTGCCCGCGGGATGTGGTACGGGAGGCACTGGTGTGACGGACACAGCCAAGGGTGGCTTTGTCGGTTCCGCAGCGGTCACCTCGAATAGTGCCAATATGCCGCTAGTGGCTATTGTCAACCAGGTTACTCGCGGCGCGGCCAATGCGGCGGCCTATGAGGCATTCGATCCGAGCACAGCCACAAGCAAGGTTAGCCTGCCGCTGATCATGGACCGCAACTACAGCATCTTCACGGGTATATCGGTGGCGAACGTGGGCACCCAGCCGACCAATATCGCCTGCACCTTTACCGGTACCAGCTATACTGTTTCGGCGACCAATCTGGCGCCCGGCGCAGCGCTTACTGATGTTCAGCTCAACAAGATCGCGTCGGGATACGTCGGTAGTGCCACTTGTACAGCTACCGGAGGCGATGCCAAGATCGCCGGTGTGGTGAACGAACTAACCCAGGGTGCAGCAGCGACTACAGATGCGCTGCTGGTTTACGATGGCTTCAACTATTGATCCCTGTTGACCATGTCTAAGGAGGGAGCCGCCTTCGGGCGGCTCCCTTTTTGTGCGATTGACCAACCTGATGTAGCCTTTCTTCTGCTACAGCGCGAATTTGACTTTGACTCACGAAGGTGGACGAGGCATTCCTCGATCATAGACGATGAACAAAGATACCTCAAAACGAATGGTTTTCGCCGTCGCACTACTGTTGGTCGCAGTAGTATTGAGCACTTGCCAAGCCGTGCCACAGAAACCGTCTGACCTGAACTCACCATCGACCTTTTTCGTGTCGCCTGTTCCTGAACCCACTCTTGGTGCGTTCATCTCTGCTATTGCAACGCCAACAGTCAGACCGGTCGGTTTGCAAGGGGAAATCCAGGGAAATCCAACCCAGAGATCCCCAGATCAGATGGCTGTCACGGGTATATTACTGCGAAATGTCAGCGCACCTGTCCCCGTAGGTGGAGCTATATTATATCTGGGCAACGTTCACTTCGATGCAAAGGGTACGCCATTTGCCGCCGGTCTTGATAAACAGACAGCCCCGCGCACTCAAAGCGACGAACTCGGACATTTCGTGTTTTCCGATGTCCCAGATGGCACGTATGCCCTGATCCTGGACCGTGTGTACGAAGCTTTCTTGCTGAACGATCCGATAACAGGGAAAGACCTACTTGTGAAGATAGATGAGGGACGTTCTGTAGATCTGGGTAGGTTGATATACTCTACATTGCCAGGAGAAGGGCCGGCACCATGAGAACAACCGAGATCAATAGCGGTTAGCAAATCATGGATGAAATTCGAATGGGATACGGTTTCTTGTGATCGACTCAAAGCCAACAGGCGGTATGTCAGCATTTTTCAGCAGCCAAGCCCTCCTCAATGTCCAAGTGTCCAGCCTAAGTATTCTGATGATCGCACCCACCAGCTTCTTCGCTGATTACGGCTGCCACGTGCGTATCCTGGAAGAAGCTCGGGCACTGCAACGGCTCGGCCATCGCGTTACGATCGTCACCTACCACAACGGCAACCCGGTGGAAGGTCTGGACATCCGGCGCTCGCTGCCCGTGCCGTGGCGTCGGGACTACGAAGTCGGGTCCAGCCGCCACAAGATCGGCTTCGATTGATACTGTGGAAGTCGCTTCCCGCACGGGTTTGAACCGCGACGCGTATCTGTGATATGCTATGATCATGAGCAGGTCGTCGTCACCTGTCGCGCTATAGCTCCAGGAAGGGGACCATCGTGATGAAGATTCCCACGGTTTTTTCTCTGCTCTTGGCGGTAGCATTGCTGGCGGGGTCTTCTCCATTGGCATTTGCCGCCAATACCGTTCATCCACTGACGGCGTATCCCGTGCCCGGAAGTCCCTTCCGCGTGGCCGTTCAGGAGCCAGGGCGTGTCTGGTTCACCTTACCAGCACAGAACGCTATCGGTCGCCTCGTGGTAACAACTACCGGCACATACGACGTGCGCTCCTATCAGCTTCCCACAGCGGCCAGCCAACCGTACGACATCGTCTACAGCGCCGGCTTAGTCTGGGTCACCGAGCAAGCTGGCAACAAGATCGCCCGCTTTGACCCGCTGGCAGAAACATGGACGGAGTATCCGATCCCAACCTCGAACAGCCAGCCAACCGGGATTGCCGTTCTGGCCGGCGATCCCGTCCAGGCCTGGTTCTGCGAGCAGGAGGGCAACACGTTGGGGCAGTTGACCGTTACGGGCGCTGGAGTGAGCCAATTCGCCGAGTTCCCACTGCCGCTGTCCGGCACCGACCTGGAGAGCGTGGCGGCCACATCCAGCGAGAATGTGTGGTTTACCGCGCCGGGGCGTTCTCTGATCGGGCTATTTGTCCTGTCTTTGTGGCTGCCGCCCAGGCCGGGTAACCCGGACCCCGGTGGCGCTTTCGGTTTTGTGCCGACGGGCGCGGGCTCAAGGCCGCACGATATCAAGCTTGGCGCGGGAAACCTCCCCTGGTTCACCGAACCGACCAGCAATCGCATCGGCCGTTTCAGCCCGGCGACGACTACCAGTTTCGAGTGGTACCCTGTCCAGACCCTTGACAGCGGGCTTGCGGGCCTCGATCTTGCCCTGGGCTACACGTGGTTCACGGAACGGAATAGCGGTCGGATCGGACGGCTGCAAAAGGTCGGCTTTGAAGGCAAGATACGCGAGGTTCTTTTGCCCGGCGCGAACCCGGCTCCGACTGACATTGCGGTGGGGCCGGATGGCTGTGCCTGGGTTTCGGCCAGCGGCACGCACGAACTCGTCAGTTGGTGCGCCCCGTACTTCGAGCAGGTTTACCTGCCACTGATTCGGAGGTAATTAATGAGGCGCAGGAAAACCCGATCGGAGGTGCCGTTTCGGAGGCTGGCCGCCGGCCTGGCTGTTATGCTTTTGCTGCTGGTAGATTTCGTCCACCCCACCCTTTACGCATCGTACGCCTACGCGGCTGGTAGCAGCGATATCCTTGGGCGATCGATGCGTCCTGGTGAGGCGACCACGGCAACCTACACGGTATATCTGCCGTTAGTGGTGCGCCAACCACCACAGACAAGCACCGTTTTCGGCGTGCAGATGTACGGGGAACTGAATTCACCTGCTGCTGCGTTGGATCTTGCCCAGACCGCCGGAGTCTCCTGGGTGCGTTGGCCTTTTTATTGGGGAAGCATTGAGCCATACGACACCACGCCAGAGCATTACGATTGGACGGCTACTGATGCGTCCTTTGCAGCAGCCAAGGCTGCTGGCCTGAACGTTATCGCGACCATGACGAGCAATCCATCATGGGCGGCCACGTATACGGCCGGGCGGCTCGATCGATCGGGTGTCGGGCCATTCGCCGAATTCATCGCCGCGGTCGTCGAGCGATATGATGGCGATGGCCAGGATGACGCGCCCGGCTCACCTGTGGTGAATTACTGGGAGTTTTATAACGAGCCGGACGGCGGTGATCCCTTGCGGGCGCGTTACGGTGGCGGTTACTGGGGACCCTATGGCGCCGACTATGCTCAAATGTTGTGTGCCGTATATCCCGCCGCGAAAGCTGCAAGCCCCAATGCTAAGATCGTGCTGGGTGGCCTCGCCTACGACTGGTTCACAGAAGATAGCGGGCCATTTGTGCGCGCCTTTCTGGACGATGTGCTGGCCGCGGGTGGTGGACACTGTCTCGATGCCGTGGCATTTCACTACTACCCTCCGTTTGAGTCGGTCTGGGCACCCTTTGGGCCCGGGTTAAGCGGGAAGGCCAACTATCTGCGCAGCAAGTTGAATGTCTACGGGCTCGACAACCTCCCTCTGTTGGTGACAGAGGCCGGCTATCATAGTAATGCTGATCCCACCTGGCCGAGCACACCCGAAATCCAAGCGGACTACGTCGTCAAGCTGTTCACTCAAACCAGCGCTTCCCGGATTCCGATCATGATCTGGTTTAGTTGGACTGACCTGGCTGACTACTGGGCGGCCAACGGTCTGTTGGATTTGAACTTGCAGCCTAAACTGGCCTATTCCGCGCTCACGGTGGCCCGCCGGAAGTTGGGGGCAGCGTCTTTCCAATCCCGGCTATCCGCCAGCGAAACTGGCAGCTCAGATGTGGAAGCATATCTGTTTCAGAGCTCCTTCGGCCCGCTCTACGTGATTTGGGTGAACGGTTCTGGCACCCGACAAGTCAGATTGCCCGGCAATAGTGCGCGGGTCAGCGGGGTCGTGGACGAGACCTTGCTCAAAGTCCTCGACGCGGATGATGGGGTCGCCGATGACTTCATTACCGTGATTGCGAGTCTTGATCCGATCTACGTGGATGTGACCCCATGATGCGATATCTTATTCCTGCGGCGTACCGTTTCAGGCGGATCGTGGGTGTGACGGCTGCTCTGTGTCTGTTGCTCTTGCTCAGCGGGGAGGCGGCAGCGGCCCGCGGTGCGCGCCTCGTGGCGCTGGGGCCCACAGAGCCGGCGGGGCCGCAGAGAATGTACCTGCCATTAGTAGCGCGCGACGATCCAATGCGTACTAACAGACTGTGCCGCTTCGGCGTGGGCGCGTCATCCGATATCACACGCTATCCCGTCAATCAGTTGCGCATCGGATGGTATACGGACTGGGGAACGGCTCTGCAACCGTTGCGGCCGGGCGGTGTCGAGTATTTGCAGATGATCCGCCTCAGCCAGGTGGGGCATGAAACCTACACCTCTACGCCCCAAGGCGCCGATCTGCTGGCGATCATCGCGGCGAACCCCGGCGCTCTCTGGGTCGTGGGCAATGAACCGGACCGCCGGAAGTGGCAGGACAGCCTCGAGCCCGCTATCTACACTCGTGCATATCATGACTTATATTCCCAGATTAAGGCGGCCGATCCTACGGCCCGCCTTGTGGCCGGCAGCATCGTACAGCCGACACCTCTCCGTCTCCAATACCTTGACATGATCCTGGATAGCTACCGCTCACTCTACGGAGAACCGATGCCGGTAGATGTCTGGAACATCCATGCATTCATCCTGAACGAGCGTAGCTGCACGTATTTCCCGGAGGATTGCTGGGGCGCCGAGGTGCCGCCGGGGATCAGTGCACCTGAAGGGATGCGCTACGGGATTCAAGACAACGACAGCATGGCGATCTTCAAGCAGTTCATCGTGTCCTTCCGGCAATGGATGGCCGACCGTGGCTATCAGGACCGGCCGTTGATCATCACCGAGTACGGCGTGCTTATGCCCCAGGATTATGGTTTTTCACCGGCTCGAGTGAATGCATACATGAACGCGACATTCGACTACCTTTCCATAGCCGCAGGTCCTACGGGATACCCGGCTGACAAAGATCGCCTGGTGCAGGCATGGGCCTGGTATAGCCTTGCTGACAGCTCGTTCAACGGCTGGCTGTACGACGCGCAGACTGGGACTCGGACCGTTTTTGGCGACAACTTCTCGGCATACACGGCCGCGGTGCCCCCGTCCATTAATCTCACACCCGTGAAACTCCGGGTCGAGCCGGTTGCGGGTGCCCGGCCGGATCAAATGGTAACGTTGGTGGCGCAGGTAGCCAATAACGGCAATGTAGCCATGTCTCGCGCATCCTATGTCCGGTTCTACGCCGGCGATCCTGCGCACGGGGGAACCCTCATCGGGGCCGACCAGACCTTGCCGGTGCTGGACGGCTGTGGGAATACCGCACAGGTAGCCATCATCTGGAGCAATGCCCCTTCGGGGCCAGCCACCGTGTGGATCGTGGTGGATCCGTTCAACGTGATCACGGAAAGCGACGAGTCGGACAACCAATTGGCGACCGACATCACTGTCAGCCCGTAAGCTTCCTTACGAGTATGTCGCCAACTGAGGGTTGGGATCAGATTTGCATGGATACTACCCGCGGAAACCGGATCGAGTCCGCAGCAGACGGGGCCAGCGCAGATAGCGTGCGCAGTTATCGCATCCTCATGATCGCGCCGACCAGCTTCTTCGCCGACTACGGCTGCCACGTGCGCATCCTGGAAGAAGCGCGGGCGCTGCAACGGCTCGGCCATCGCGTTACGATCGTCACCTACCACAACGGCAACCCGGTGGAAGGCCTGGACATCCGGCGCACGCTCTCCGTACCGTGGCGTCGGGACTACGAAGTCGGGTCCAGCCGCCACAAGATCGGCTTCGATGTGCTATTGGGGTTGAAAACCTGCGAGTTGTTAGCCCGCGAACGGTTCGATGTGATCCACGCGCACCTCCATGAGGGCGCTTTGATCGGCCTGGTGTTGGGCCGGCTCTTTGGCCGGCCCGTGATCTTCGATTTTCAAGGGAGCATGACCGGCGAGATGCTTGACCACCGCTTCCTCAAGCGGCAAGGGATCGCCTACAAGCTATTTCGCCGGCTGGAGACCTGGATCGATCACCGCGCGCGCTTGATCCTGACCAGCACTGCGAACGCCGGCCCTTTGCTGACCGAAGAGTTCGGCTGCCGGCCTTCGCGCGTCCGTTGCCTGCCCGATTGCGTGGACACCGATGTTTTTAGGCCGCTTTGGACATATGATCCAGCGGAACGCGCCGCCCGGCGGTTGGCCCTGGGCATCCCCCCGGAGCGCAAACTGATCGTCTATCTAGGCTTGCTGGCTGAATACCAGGGTACCGGGCTGCTCCTGGAGGCCATGCAGCGCATCGTGCAAAGACAACGGGACGTCCACCTGCTGCTGATGGGCTTTCCCAACCTGGACTACTACCGGCAGAAGGCCGAGATGTTGGGCGTCAGCGATTTCGTGACATTCACCGGACGCGTGCCCTACCAGCAGGCGCCTGCCTACCTGGCACTGGGCGATGTGGCGGTGGCGCCGAAATTAAGCCTGACCGAGGGGGCCGGCAAGCTGCTCAACTATATGGCCGCGGGCTTGCCGATCGTGGCTTTCGATACGCCTGTAGCACGGGAGCACCTGGGACGGGAAGGAGTTCTGGCCGTGCGTGGCGATGTGCAGAGCCTGGCGGATAGCCTGCTCGACTGCCTGTTCGCTTCCCCTGAGCAGAGCAGCCGTATGGGCCAAAGGCTGCGACAGCGGGCCATCCAAAACTTCAGTTGGGATCAGGCCGGTCAACAGATCATCGAAGCCTATCATGCTCTCCTGGGCGACGCCCCGAGAGGTGAGCTTCGCGCTGAAAGTCTGCCTATGATGCCGAGATAACCTGTTCGAGAAGTCATTGCATCACCTGGATAGTCGTCTCCTCTGTCCCTCTTGTCGGCATTTGCTGCTCTTGAGCAGAATGCGAGCATCTCAACGCCGCGGCCAGTTGGCGATTTCCGGCGGCCTCTTGTATAATTGATTCGCCACGTTCTACACGCTCCTGCACGGCCAGAAAACGCTCGCTTTACCATAAGGGAGTTGCATTTTGGATTTGACGGTTTTGGCTGGGCCTGGTTTATACCGACGACGGATCTCGATCTTGGGACACCTGCGCGAGCTGGTGCAGTATCGCGAGTTGGTCCTCAACCTGACCATCCGAGAGCTCAAGGCACGCTATAAAAGCAGCGCGTTGGGGTTCTTGTGGAGTCTGCTCAACCCATTGGGCATGATGTTGGTCTTCACGTTCGTCTTCACCGTGATGATGCCAAACAATCAGGTGGAGAAATATCCGCTCTTCCTGCTCTGCGGCCTCCTGCCGTGGAACTTCTTCAGCGCCGGTATCATGGCCAGTATCAACAGCATCGTCGGCAATGCCAACCTCGTCAAGAAGGTTTATTTCCCGCGCGAGGCGTTGCCCATCAGCAGCGTGTTGGCCAATCTCGTGAATTTCCTGCTCGGGTTGGTGGTGCTGTTCGTAGCCCTGTTTATCTTCCGGGCTAAGTTCAGCCCCTGGCTCTGGCTGTTGCCGGTGGTTATCCTGATCCAAACTTGTTTCATCCTGGGGATTGCGTTCATCCTGAGCACGGTGAATGTGTACTACCGGGACACCATCATGATCATGGATGTTGTCATACTGGCCTGGTTCTTTCTGACCCCCGTTGTCTACCCGATCGAGAATCTGCCTACGGGCTACACTATGTTTGGGGTAACCCTGAATGTGCATCGATTGATGTACATCTTCAATCCCATGGCCTCGCTGGTTGCCGCGTATCGTGATCTGCTCTACTGGGGATACCGCACGGATTTGGACTTCTTACTGCGCACCGCCGTCACGGCCCTGGCGATTTTGGCTTTGGGTTACTGGTTCTTTGTGCGTCACAGCGGCCGGTTTGGGGAAGAAGTGTAGCACAAGTCTAGATAAGCATGCTACAGAGGAGGAAAACGATGAGCAGGTCAGCCGCCATCTGGCGGATTTTGTTCGGAGGCCTCGTCTTCGCAGTTGCCTTGTGGTGGCCGTATGCGATCGGCCGGGCCGAGCCACTCGCCCCGACATGGAGAGCGGACATTTCCGGCAAATTGGCAGCATTATCGGAGCCGACGTGGAAGAATCTGGAGCCGTTTGCCACTCCTAACCTAGCTCCCAACTGCCGTTATGGGGCGGCGCTTTTGTCCGCCGCGCAGGCAAACTGGCTGGCGCCGCTTGGCGCAGGTTGGTACGAGGACTTCGGGGCACATACGCCGTTTCCAGTGCCTGATGCTGAATTCGCGCAAATGGTGAGGGTCAGGCAGCTTAAAAACGCTTGCACTTACCTCAACGGTTACGAGATATCCCCATCCCTAACCGACTCCGGACTTGGTGCGTTAGTGGCTGCCCAACCGGGCGCGCTCTGGATCATTGGCAACGAGCCGGATCGCGGGCCGAACTCCGAAAATTGCCTTGGGCCAGCCCAGGACGACACCTACCCGGAGGTTTATGCCCAGGCATACCACGACGCCTACCAGTTCATCAAATCTCGCGACGCGTCCGCGCGGGTTGCCATCGCCGGGTTAGTGGAAGCTACACCGGGGCGTCTTCAATACCTTGAGCGAGTCTGGCAGACTTACCAGCAGCGCTATGGCACAAGAATGCCGGTAGACGTCTGGAACATGCATCTGTACATACTGCCGGAAGCTCGGCCGGACGGTGCTCCCAACGGCGTCGCCAATACGGCATTGGGCACCGATCCAGCCCTAGCGATCCGTGAATCCGACAACAAGGCAGGCCGATGCGCCGACCCAAATGTATATTGCTGGGCCGAACACGACGATCTGTCGGTTTTCGCCCAACAGGTAGTGGCGATGCGAACCTGGATGAAGCAACACGACGAACAAAACAAGCCGCTTATCTTGGGTGAATATTCTCAGCTCTATCCATTTACTGACTATGATGATCCGATCAACCCGACGCGATGTTTTCTGCAGGATGAGTTTGGCAAATGCTTCACGCAGACGCGCGTTACCGACTTCTTAAACCGCTCTTTCACTTATCTGGAGTCGGCCACTGATCCCAACCTGGGCTATCCGTTGGACGGAAATCGGCTCGTCCAGCAGTGGCTGTGGTTCAGCATCAGCAATCCTTCGGGTGTGGGATTCGTCAGTGACTTGGTCACGAGAGATCTTCAGTCGTTGTCACAGCCAGGAGTAGCCTACCAAAGCTTCGTTGCCAACCGTCCGACCTACGTCAATTTGCTGCCAGTCCAGGTCTGGAGTTCGTCGAACTTCGCGGTCACTCCTACAGGCACATTGACTGTCACCCTCTCGATTAAGATGGTCAATAACGGTAACACATCAAGCGCTGTGCCGTTTACGGTGACCGCATACGGCGACAAAGCATTGACGCAGCCGATCGGTTCCGTGATAGTTACCACGACCATCGGTGGCTGCGTCCAGCGGACGGTCCAGTTGTCCGTCAAGTGGTCTGGCCTTACGATCGGAACGCATTTCTTCTGGTTTAAAGTAGACAGCACGGGAGTCATCACCGAAAGCGACGAAAGCGACAATGTGATCCTCGGCCAGGTGACGGTTTATCCCATCGGTCTGTGGCTTCCCCTTGTATGGCGTTCCTAGCACGCGCCGGGTTAATCCCCCTGGTGCAGTACGACGGGCGCTACAGCGGAAATCAGGGGCAAAGAGCTTCTTGAATCGCCATAAGAACCCGCTGCTGTTATTGGCAGCGTTTCTAGTACCCTTCTGCCTGCTCTATCTCACCCGGAGGCAGACCGTCGTCTACGGTTATGATCCCCTGGGCTATTTGTACGCGGGTCAGCGGCTGGCGGCAGGGAAGAGCCTGGCTTTCTCAGATCCGAACAACGCCCTGGCTGGATCCTATTTTGCCCCTTTTGCTTTCAACATCGTGCATCCCGGTGACCCCAACCTTTATTTCAACTACCCGCCGGGCCTCCCCCTGCTCCTCGCGCTGGCACAAAGGGTCTCCCATTCGGCTGATGCGCCCTTCTTTTTCACACCGCTCGCCGGTTTGGGGGGGATCCTCGCCTTATTCTGGCTAGGGAAACAACTCTTCGGTCCTGCAACAGGGTTGCTGGCAGCCGCGCTGCTGGGCCTGAGCCCCCTTTACTTCACCTTCTCGACTGATCTCTGGTCCGATGTGCCCGCGACTGCACTTGCCCTGATCGCAATGGCGCTTTACGCTTCGTCAATCAGCCCTGGCAGCCGGCACGCCGTGCTGAAGGCCGCTTCTGCCGCATTCCTTCTCGGATATGCTGTCCTGATTCGGTACAGTTCGGCGATCATCGCCGCCCCAATCATGCTATATGGACTGACAGTTGCGGCAACACCTAAGAACCTATCCGAAAAAGAGTTGAGGCCGGTCTCCGACCGAGCCGGGCACGCTCAGGCAACCGGCTCGAACGTTATTCGGATAGGCTCTGATGCCAGGCGTCGCGCTGATCTGTCGTTCGTGGCAGCATTTGGGCTGGCTATCGTCGGAGTGCTGTTCTTTAATCGTGCCTACTATGGTGGTTTTCTGGATACAGCTTACAGTCCCCGGGCTGGCTGGTATCCGTGGCCAGCTTTTTCTTTGGCGTATGCCCTGGGACCATCCCCTGTCGGTGGTTGGAGCCTGGCAGGAGCATGGAAAACTCTCTTACAAGATCTGCCCATCGCATTGCCGTTGAGCTTGATCGGCCTGGCGATCATGAAACGTCCCGCGGCGGCGCTTCTGGGTGGCACCGTCCTGGTGGTCGTGGGATTATACGCGTGCTACGCTTTTGCTCCAACGGACATTAATGCCCGTTTCCTGCTGCCTGCTGTGCCGATGATTTGCCTCGCGGCGGCTTTTGGCCTGGAAAAATTAAGAGCACGTTTGGGAAAATGGCAGCGATCAGGCGTTTTGCTGCCAATTGCAGCAATCGCCCTGAGTATTTGGCTTTTCCGCCCGGCGGTAGCCGCCGTGGAGCAGCGTGCGCTTGGTACGAAGGCGCAGATTCAGTACGTGCTCAGGATGACAGAAGCTACGCCGCACAACGCAGTCTTCATGTCCTATGCTTACAACGATCTGATCAGCTATTATGGACGCCGATCGGTCCTGAACTACCGACGTATCCCTCCTGCAGATGTCAAAACCGGCCGCTATGAGCTGGAAGTTCTGGAGCCCTGTCTGGTTGAGGTGGTTGGCAAACTACTGGCAGCCCAAACCCCAGTTTACTACGTCGAAGACAAAACCCCGCCCTTTTGGGATTCCCTGGCAATTCTTCAAAGGCACTTCCAGCTCCGTTTGACCCAACAGGATCCCCACGTATATGAGGTTGTTGAAGCGATCGGGGTGATCAATCAGGATGAGCCTTCGCACTGCAAGCGGTAGATTCGCAAAACCTACTGATTGATGCTAGAATTTGTCGGGCCGTGAGCATCCCCCCGAACATGGCGCATCAAGGTCGAGAAATGGGTCAATGAGCACAGTCATTCGCTTCGAACAGGTCTCCAAAAAATTCTCCCTGCATCGTGCACGGCCGCGTTCTTTCCAGGAACAGCTTATCCACTTGTTTCAACGCAAACGCAGCCCCTGTGAGACGTTCTGGGCCCTCAAAGACATCTGCTTTACCGTCGAACAGGGTGAGACCGTAGGGCTGATCGGCCCGAACGGTGCGGGCAAAAGCACGGTCCTCAAACTGATCTCTCGTATTCTTGAGCCGACATCGGGACAGATTTGGGTAAGCGGCCGGGTAGGAGCACTGCTGGAGCTCGGAGCCGGCTTTCACCCCGATCTGACCGGCCGGGAGAACATCTATCTGAACGGTTCGATCCTGGGGCTGAGCCGCCCGGAAGTCCGACAAAAGATGGACGACATCATTGTCTTCGCGGAGCTCGAACGCTTCATCGATGTGCCCGTCAAGCACTACTCATCCGGCATGTACGTACGACTGGGCTTTGCCGTGGCTGTCCATACAGATCCTGAAATCTTGCTGGTAGATGAAGTGTTATCGGTGGGCGATATCGCGTTTCAGCAAAAGTGCCTGGAAAGCATTCGCGAGTTGCAGCGGGGAGGAACCTCCATCCTGCTCGTCTCGCACAGCCTGGACTTGGTGCGCCAGATGTGCCATCGCGCGCTTTGGCTGGAGCAGGCCCAGCTCGCGGCGGTTGGCGAGGCCGATGCCGTGATCGGCGCCTACCTGTCCCATGTCCAGCAGGTTTCGGCGCAAGCAGCGGCGCAGATCAAATCCATACCGGCCGGCCCTCACGGTCAGCGCTGGGGCTCGCAGGAAGCGCAGATCACGGAGGTCAGCTTCCACGACCAGAACGATATATCCCAAAAAAGCTTTCTTTGGGGTGAGGAGCTCCGGGCGTGTATCCATTATGTGGCCCACGAGCGCATCCAGAATCCCACCTTCGGCGTCGCCATCTACAATGAGAACGGCGACAACCTGGTCGGGCCAAACTCGGCCGACAGCGGCTATGAAATCGAAGCGATCGAGGGGGAAGGAGAAGTTAACTACATTGTTCCCCTGCCTTTTAAGCCCGGAACCTATGAATTCACAGCGGCGATCTACGACCGGAATTCGGTTCATCCGTTCGATCATCATCATCGCATGTACCGGTTCAGGATTCTGGCGCCGCCGGACTTGCGGCCACCCGAGGGCCTGGTGCAATTGCCCTGCCGGTGGGAGCATCATCCCGCATGAGCGTGCTGCCGCGTGTTGCGTTGATTGTAATCAACTGGAACGGCGGAGCCTATCTTGAGGAATGCCTGTCCTCCCTGTTGAAGCTGAGCTATCCCAAATTTTCTGTAACGGTGGTAGACAACGCTTCCACGGATGGCTCGCCGGACCGGGTTCAGCATCGCTTTCCCCAGGTCGAACTGGTGCGCAGCCCTTACAACCTGGGCTTCGGAGGCGGAGCTAATCTGGTCCTGCGCGCATGTCAGGCGGATATTGCGGTCGTCCTGAACACCGACATCAGTGTCCCAGCGGATTGGCTGACCCATCTGGTCGTCCCGATGATGGACGACCCGGCGATCGGCATTGCCGGGAGCAAGATGTATTACCCCGGCGGCCGGATCATCCAACATGCGGGAGGATACATCACCGGGCCTCAGGCCTGGCCCGGTCATTATGGCCTAAACGACGAGGATGCGGGCCAACTCGATACTCTCCGCGACGTGGACTACGTGATCGGCGCCGCCCTGGCCATGAAACGAGTTGTCCTGGAACAGGTAGGGCTATTCGATGAAGGCTATTTTCTGTACTACGAGGACGTTGATCTCTGTCTGCGCGCCAGGCGGGCCGGCTACCGGGTGGTATATATCCCCGGCGCATGGCTAACGCACATCGAGTCAGCTACCACTGTCAAGGGAAGTGATGCCTATCTCCAGCGCTTTTCGCTAGGCCGGTGGCGTTTCATCCTGAAGCACTACGATCCCGGGAAAATACTGAGCGACTCAATTCCTGCTGAGCGAGCGTGGTTGGCGCGCTGTTGTGACGCTGAGCAACGGGCGTCTGCGGTTGCTTATCGAGCCATCATCGAGGACCTGCCCGAAATTCGACAAGCCCGGGCGCGCGATGGCGGCATATACGTCAGAGAGATGACCGACGAAGAACAAAATCTGATTGCAGGCCAGTTGCAGGCTCTGCTTGAAACCGATAGGCAAGTTCCTGAACCGCTCTCCACGCCCGAGGTGTGGCACATAATGAACGACAAATCGACTACCCCGCGCTCGCCTTTACAGTTATTACAGACCAGGCAGCAGATACAGGAGCAGCCTTTTGTTTCGCACGTGCCGCTCTTCGGGCCGCTGATCGCGCGCCTCCGCTCGGCCTGGAACAGCGTATCCACCAAGTGGTACGTGAGGCCCTTGTTGCAGCAACAAAACGAGTTTAACGAGCTTGCTGCAAACCAACTCATAGACCAGGACACACGCCTTCAAGAGCAGCAGGTGCGGCTGGGCGATCACGAGCGCCGTCTGAGCGACCATGAGCACCGTCTGGGCGAACAAGCTGCCTACTCGGCGAATCTGGAAGCCAGGGTTCACGACCACGACGCCTGGTTGGTTGCGCAGGATCGAGAGCAGTCTGAGCTGGTGCACGATCTGGCGGAGGTCAGGGTGCAGCTCACGCAGATGAACCGGCTGCTCCATGACCTGGATCAACGCGTGAGTCGCCTGGAAGCAGAGCATGAGCCGCAGAAAAAGGACGGCGGGGCATGACAGTGCGCGAGCCGCTCGCTATGCTCGTCATCGTGATGGCCGCCCTGCTTCCCGGGGCACTGGCGGTGTCTCTGTCCGGCAAACGATTTCGGGATGATCCTCCGGAATTCCTCTTCGCCGGGCTGGCGGTAGGGATTTTGGTCTTCGGCTGGATAGCGTTGCTCCTCGCCGAGCTAGGGCACTTCTCCCTGAGTTTGTTGGGCGCGCTCTGGGCTGTCCTCATGATTGTGCTTGGCGCAGGCTGGCGGCAGCGTGCGCGCGCCCGCGGGACGTCTTCTCCGGTCACAGCGTGGCGCGTCAACCGATGGGAGATCGCCGCGCTGAGTCTCTGGGCGCTGGTGGCCGGATGGCTTTTCTTCCGGCCGCATGAATTCATCGCGGGGGGCGCGGATGCGGGTGTCTACGTCAACCTGGCTGCAAGTATCGCGCACACCGGCGGCATCCTGATTCATGACCCAACCCTGGCCGCACTCGATCCGACCCTTTATGAGGCGCTCCTGCGGCCCTTGCCGCCCGGTGAAGTGACGCCATACTACCTGGTGCCGGGCTTTTACGTTCCTGGGACACCGGACGGTTTGATCATCCCGCAATTCTACCCCCTGCATCCGGTCTGGCAGGCAGTTGGGTACGCGTTGGGCGGCCTGCGGGCCGAATTGCTGGTCACGCCGTTGTGGGGCCTGCTCGGCGCGCTGGCGGTCTATTTCACAGTGCGCCGGCTGTGGGGCTGGCGAGCTGGCCTGCTGGCCCTGGGAGCGCTCTCGTTCACCGCGCTGCAAGTGTGGTTTGCCCGCTATCCCACGACCGAAATGCTCACCCAGTATTTGCTGTGGACCGGAGTGTGGGCGCTGATGGCCTGGGTAGATAAACGAGAGCCGCGCGGCCTCTGGGCGGCGCTCGCCGGCACCGCGCTGGGTGAGGTTTTCCTGACACGCATCGACACATACGTTCTGCTGGCCTTGCCCATCCTGGCGGGCCTCTGGCTGTGGCGGACACACGACTGGCGCCGGCAAGATGCAGGGTTCTTTGTGCCGTTCATTGCCCTGACCGGCCATTCCCTGATCCATGGCGTATTCCTGAGCGGGCCTTACTTCTTCAACCTGTTCAGCTACGGCAGTGGACTCGTCATCCGTACGCTCTTAACGCCGATGACAGGTGTGGGTGTGGCGGCTCTCGTCCTGGTCGTGCTCGTTCTGTGCCCTCGCTTGCGCGCGCGTTTGGGCGTCTGGGTGGTTGCCAGGCGATCGCTCTGGATGACCGTGGCGGCTGTCCTGGTGGCTGCCGTCGCGATCTACGGCTATTTTGTGCGCCCCTACCTCGGTCAGGTCAAGATGTTCAACTATTGGTACGGCGGTGGACAGATCCCCAACCTGGATCGCGAGAATCTGGTACGCCTGGGGTGGTATCTCGGGCCGGCCGGCATCGCGCTGGGGGTCGCCGGGATCGGCTGGATGCTCATCAAGGAAGCGAATCGTCGCACAGCGTTCATGCTGGGGATCGGCCTGTTCTTTTCGTCCTTCTATCTGTGGCGGATTCAGGCCAACCCGCACCAGATTTACGCCATGCGTCGCTACGTCCCGGTGGTGCTTCCGTTCTTTATCATCGCGACGGCCTATCTTATCAATTGGCTTTTTATCAATATAAGAGGCAGGATACGCTGGCTCATCAGCATCGGGTTGACACTGGTCTGGTTCTCGGGTATATTGCTCGCGGCTCGCGGATTTGTGAGTCAGATCGACTATCGGGGTATCATCGATCAATTGGACCGGTTCAATGCTGATCTCCCTGCGCATTCGGTGCTGATCTTCAGCGATGCTGCTCCTGTTGGCGTCGGTGATCTGCTGGGCACACCGTTACGCTTCCTGTATGGGCACGATGTTTTTGTCTTCCGGGATCCACAAGCCCTGGACCCCGCGCGCTTCGCTGAAGCCATCCGAGATTGGCAACGCGCAGGCCGTCGCGTCTACTGGGTCGGCGTGTCTGGAGGGCCCGCGTGGCCGGTACAAAGCCCACTGCCCGGATCGTCCACGGAATACAGCTTCGACATGACGGTCTTGGAGTACGCATACGACCATAAACCGACCGCTCTGCTCGCTGAAAGGTGGCAGATCTCCCTCGCCGAAGTCGGCGGCAGCCAGTAGCGGATGGCAAAACAGGACAGGAAAGGCACATGAGATGACGCTGTTCACATCTCATCCCGAGGCGGAGTCGGCGTGATGGAGCGACGCCTGCGGATCGCTTATTTCAGCCCGTTGCCGCCGGAGCGCAGCGGCATTGCGGGTTACAGCGATGAGCTGCTGCCCTACCTAGCGAAATGGGCAGAGGTGACGCTGTTCGCATCTCATCCCGCGCAGGTAGCTGATGGATTACGAGCTGTATTTGAGGTACGGCCCCTCGCGGCGTATGGTACGGTGCACTGGCAATATGACATAGCTCTCTACCACATGGGGGATAGCATGTTCCACGAGGCAATGTATCATGTGCTGCTGCGCTATCCCGGCATCACCGTGCTGCACGATCATGGGCTACATCACTTCATGGCGACCCGCACGATTCCTCAGGGCGACTTCGCAGGTTATGCCCGCGAGATGGGCTACGCCCTTGGGATCGAAGGTGTTGATCTGGCGTATCGAATCCGGCAAGGGCAGACGAAACATCCGTTCTACACGATACCGCTGAATCAGCGAGTGCTGGACCGCAGCTTGGGCATAATTGTCCACAGCCATTACGCGGCACGCCGGATTCGGGACGTCCGTCCCAACCTGCCGGTCGCGGTGGTTTCGGCGCCCATCCGCACCGATCTCGGCTTGCTGCGCTCACGCCGGGAGTTGGGGTGCCCCGAAGAAGTGCTAGTCTTTGCGAGCGCGGGGCAGGTGATCACAATCAAGCAGGTAACGTTAGCCTTGGAGGCGTTCGCCCGGCTACGCGACGACTTTCCACAGGCACGTTACGTGGTGGTTGGCGACGAACTCAAGCAGGACCTGGACCTCCAAGCCTGGCTCCAGCAGCGTGATCTGGGAGTCGCAATGATCTCCACCGGCTATCTGGTGGACACCCGCGATTTTGTCTCTTGGATCGCGGCTGCTGATGTGTTGGTCAATCTGCGTTACCCCACGGTAGGCGAGACTTCGGCCACGGCGTTGCGCGGATTGGCGGCCGGCCGTCCCGTGATTGTCTCGGATCACGGTTGGTACGCCGAGTTGCCCGATGACGCATGCATCAAGGTGCCGCCCAACGACGGAGAGGCGTTGTACCAGGCTATGCGCCGACTGGCCGGTGATCCAACGCTACGGCGCGAGATCGGGCACCGAGCGGCCGCGTACGCACAACGGGAGCACAGCTTGGCCTCGGCGGCGCAGAGATATCTGGATTTCATCAGGGAAACTGTAGCCCGAGCAACAGGCAGACTGGCCCAGGCGGCTCTGTGATGTGGTGAGCGCCTGAACTATAGGGAGAAACGATGTCTGGTGTACCGGTCGAACAACTGTTGGAACAAATCCAGCGTCATTTGGACGCCAGGCAAGGCACGCGCGGAGGCAGCGCAAACAAGTTTCCGCACGGCGATCGATTCTCGACTACGGTCTATGAGACACTGGAAGAAGCCAGTGTAGTGATGAATTCACTTCATGTCCAGCCGTCGCTGTCCCCACCGCACTTGCCTCTGGTCGGCCACCTATGGCAGAAGGTGCGCGCGCGGGCCCATGATCTGGTACTATTCTATGTCAACCGATTGGCTGGCGCGCAGAGCATGTTCAACCGAGAAATCGTGGCGGCCCTGTCCACACTGGTGAGCGATCTCGACCGGGGTGGCCGGGCCGACCTCCAAGGCGAAATCGCCGCGCTGCGCGATGAGGTGGCATCATTACGCGCCCAGGTGGCGCAATTGCAGAAGTCGACGATAAACTCAGGTCATCATCCCGAGTGAGGAGCGGTCTGGGCTTGATGAAGATCGCCTTCGTTATTCCTTGGTATGGAACGGATATCGGGGGGGGAGCCGAGGCGGAGACGCGCCGCACAGCAGAACACCTTCACGAGGCCCACCTGCCAGTGGAAGTGTTGACTACCTGTGTCCGTGATTTCTCCTCCGACTGGGGCCAGAACTACCATCGCTCCGGCGAGAGCCTCGAAAACGGTGTGTTGGTCCGGCGTTTCCCCGTGCGCCGTCGCGATCGCGTCGCCTTCGATGCCGTCAACTGGAAGCTCATGCACGGCCAGCCGGTCACACCTGAGGAGGAGGAGATTTACGTCCGAGAAAACGTGTGTAGCCCAGCCCTGAGCGAATACATCGCGGAGCACCGCGACCAATACCGATTCTGCTTCATTCCCTACATGTTCGGCACTACCTATTGGGGCATCGTCGCGTGCCCAGGCGAGGCGTATCTAATTCCGTGTCTACACAATGAGACATACGCCAGACTGGGCGTGTTTCGGCGCATGTTTGCGTATGTGAAGAAGCTGATCCTGCACACCCCGGCCGAGTTGGCGTTGGCTCGCTCTCTTTATGATCTGGCTGAAGATGAGCTGGTGCTGCTGGGCGAGGGGGTGGACACCGATTTCATGGTCGACGGCCCTGCTTTTCGGCGCAAGTACAACTTGGCCGAGCCGTTCATTTTGTACGCCGGGCGCAAGGATCACGGCAAAAATGTGGTGCAATTAATTGAATTTTTCCGGCGTTATTGGACGCGTCATGGTGCCGTCTGCAACTTGGTTCTGATCGGGGGCAGCCCATTGCCCAGCACCGTCGAAGTCGACAGCGGCATCCAGGATCTGGGTTTTGTGCCGCTGCAGGACAAATATAACGCCTACGCGGCGGCGACGCTTCTATGCCATCCTTCGCTGCAGGAGAGCTTCTCGCTTGTGCAAATGGAAGCGTGGGTTGCCGGGACGCCGTCGCTCGTCCACGGCGATTGCGCCGTGACTCGTGAGCATTGTCTGCGAAGCAACGGCGGGCTATACTTTACAAACTACGCGGAGTTTGAGGCCTGTCTGGATCTGTTGCTGAGCCGCCCCAACCTCCGGGCTGCCTTGGGCCAGAACGGTCACCAATACGTGCTTGAGCACTACCGTTGGGAGATCATTGTAGAGCGCTACCAGCGCCTTTTTGCCGAGGATTGAATATATGAACTCAGATATCATTGATGCAATCGAGTTCGATGAGAAGCAAGTGGATATTGAGTCCATCATGCGCCAGATACGTCAATACCTGGCGCAAAAACAAGAAACCCAGGCTGCGTCGCGCATCGAAGAGCCGACGTTCGTCATGCTTGACCGTGAGGTCTATGACGAGCTCTACGAGGCCAACCAGTACTTCGACAAGATCCGCGTCGCACCTTATCTTACACCGGTTCGCATTCCGCTGTTTGGTGTGCTGTGGCAACGTCTACGCTTAGCACTTCATGCGCTGGTGGTCTTCTACATTGATCGGTCCGTCGATACCCAGATGCGGTTCAACACCCATGTGGTACGTGTACTCAACGGAATCGTTCGGGGCGTTGACACGGATCTGACACTGAACCGAGTCGCGGAGCTTGAACGCCGTATGGAGGCATTGGAAAAGCAAATTCACGCGCTGGGGGCACGCACGGATACAACTGCACCCGAAGCGCGAGAGGGCTCATAACCATGTATATCCACATGATGACACCGAGCCTTACGACCGGCGATGCCATCGGCAATTACATGATCAGCTTGCAGCGCGTCTTTGTCCAGTTGGGTGTGAGTGTGCACCTGTACGCTGATCACATAGATCCTGTCTATCGCCACAACGCGCGGCCAACGGCCGCCTATCATCCTACCGGTCAGGACATCCTATGGTTTCACTATTCCATTTGGGGCGATAACTTCGCAGTACTGGAAGGAAGCAAAGACTTCAAGGTCATGGATTACCACGGCGTGACGCCGCCGCATCTGATGGCCCACAATCCTCGTCTTGCAGCGATGTGCGACAAAGCCATCCAGTCGCTGCCCTCGTATCGCGGAATGTTCGACTGGTGCATTCACCATTCCGATTTCGCTCGGCGGGATCTGGAGCGGGCAGGGTACACCAACTTTTCCAAGGTTCACTATCCTGTCGATACTGCCTTCTTCGGGCGCAAAGAAGACGAAACGCTCGCCGCGATGACCCAACAATTAGAGTACATCCTGTTTGTAAGCCGCATTGTGCCTCAGAAAGACGTACTGAGCACGTTGCGGGTGTTCGCTGAGGTGCAGAAAACGCGACCTCAGACTTGCTTGCTGCTGGTAGGCGGCACCGACTTGCTGCCCACATACGTGGATCAAGTGAGAAGCGAGATCCAACAGTTAGGCATCGAAAATCGGGTCCAGATGACGGGCAAGGTCAGTGACAGGACTGCCCTTTCCGCTTTGTTTCGCCATGCGAAGTTTCTGATTTGTCTGTCTGAGTGGGAAAGCTTCTTTGTGCCCGCGGTGGAGTCGATGTTCTTTGGGGTACCTGTGATTCACACCGGCGAGCCACCTGTATCGGAAAATGTTGGGGACACTGGCGTGGTAATCGATAAACGAGACCCGGTTGGTGCCGCAAGACGAATCAACGCCATCTGGGAGGATAACGAGGCGTATTCCAAGCTGCAAGACAATGCGCTGCGCCGCTCGGCACAATTCACGGATGCCGCTCTTAAGGAAGCCCTGCAGAACCTCCTGCGTGATTGGGCCGCAGCATTCGCCGCCCGCGGTGTTGGTTCTCGGTAATGGGAAACGGGAAAATGCGATTAGCTTTTGTGGTGCAGCGTTACGGCCTGGAGGTCAACGGTGGCGCAGAGGTCGAGTGCCGACAACTGGCCGAGCGGATGTCCCGGCATATGCAGGTGGAGGTGTTGACGACCTGTGCGGAGGATCACTACACCTGGCGTAATGTGTACCCGGCCGGGTGGGATGTGATCAATGGCGTGCCAGTGCGACGATTTTCGGTGGATCGTGAGCGGAGCATGGACGAGTTCAATTGTTTTACTGACCGACTGATGAGCCGTCCGCGGTCCTTCGCCGACGAGATGCGTTGGATGGAATTACAGGGCCCGATGTGTTCGGGTTTACTGCGCTATCTGGAGATGAACGAAAGCCGGTATGACCTGTTCTTCTTTATGACCTATCTCTACGCCTCGAATTTCTTCGGGTTGCAGTTGGTACCTCATAAGAGCATGCTGCTTGCGATGGCGCACGACGACTCTTGGATTCGGTTTGGCATTTTCAAATCATTTTTTCACCTCCCGCGCGCTTTTGTGTTCAATACGATGGAGGAACAACATCTTATTCACCGGCTTTTCAAGAATGAGTACATCCCGGGCCGAGTCTTGAGCAGCGGGATGGATACTGCCGCCCTGGCGGCAGTGGCCGCGGACCTACCTGCTGACATTTTTCAACAGGAGACGCGAATAAGGCCTCAAGATGAGTATATCATCTTCGTCGGCCGGGTGGATCCCAGCAAGGGTTGCGACCAGCTCTTCGAGTATTTCTTGCGCTACAAACGCGGGACCGGCTCTACCGTCAAGCTGGTGTTGGTCGGCAAACCCTTCATGCCGATCCCCGAGCATCCCGATATCGTGCCGCTGGGTTTTATGCGTGAGGAACCTTATCCCTGGATGGCCCGCGCGCGCGCATTGATTTTGCCTTCAGTCTTCGAAAGCTTGTCTCTGGTGGTACTGGAGTCCATGGGGCTGGGCGTGCCGGTCCTGGTGAATGGCCGCTGCGACGTCGCGCGCGGACATTGCCGGCGCAGCAATGGTGGGCTGTACTACTACAGCTACGAGGAGTTCGCCGCGGCCTTGAGCCTGTTGCTGACCCACCCGGAACTACGTGCACAACTCGGCCGCCAGGGTCAGGCCTATGCCCGGCAGAATTACGCGTGGGAAGTTATGGAAAACCGCTTTGTGGACTGGACAACTTGGGTCGCGCAACATTATAGCAAGACCTGGAATGAGGTGGCATAAATCTGAGAGGACATCAGCATGACTAATCAGAACGCAGAACTACATGGAATCACATACCAAGATATCACCGGCAACGATATATCGGGACGTTTCCAGCAATTTCGCGCCCCTGATGATTGAGGAGAACCGATTTGTGAGGTCTGAATCATTCCGCCAACGGATCACACCTTTACTGGTACGCGTTTTCCCATGGACCCTGTTCCTGGCCTTCCTCCTGTGGGGGTGGCGAGTTAGAGATCTATTCCACAACATCCCTGCCTATGGAGACGCTCTAGAAGTGTTGTGGGGCATCAAGTGGTACGGTGATGCACTGTTCAGCAGCGGGGGAGCCGCTTTCTATCCCGGTATCTTCCTGCCCGTCGGTTGGCAAGTTGCTACCTTTGCCCACTCGTCGGCAATGTTTCTCCTCCTAATGCCCTTATACAAAATCGGCGGGGTCGCCTTTGCTTACAACGTAGCCGTCCTTAGTTCGTTTGTCTTCGCCTTTGCCGGCATGTACCTGCTCGTGCGCAGAACCAGCTTGCCACCCGTATACGCATCTCTGGTTGCCGTACTATTCACCTTCTGTGGGTTCCGCTGGCTTCGGATTAACGGGCACCTCAACCAACTGCTGGGATCTATGCTGCTGCCGTGGCTCCTGTGGTGCGTGGAACGGGCGTGGACTAACAGGCGTCACGCACTTCGCTGGTTCGCCGCTGCGGGTATCCTCTGGGGGATAGCGGCTGCCATCAGCTTCTACTTTGTATGGCTTGGGGGAGTCGCCGTCGTAGGCTGGTTGACGGGCAAATGGCTCGCGAACAGGAGCCAGTGGCGGACTGCGGTCCAAGGTCTGCTGGTGACAGCCTTGATCGCAGCGCTGCTGAGTGCGCCGCTCTTGTTCGGCTATGCGCGGGCCATGAAGCTGGCCGATGTACCAACCGCTGACATCGCCTGGACAAGCTTATGGGGTGCCAGTCTCAACAGCCTGCCCACGCCGTCCATGTCTCACCCGTTTGAGTGGCTCAAGAACCTGCATCGGTGGTTGTATCGTGGCCCTCACGATGAATCAGGGAGCGCCAATCTGGGCGTTTTGGCTTCGGTGCTGGCCATTGTGGGACTGTGGCAGGCGCGTAAGGATCGCAACTGGTGGTCCATCTTCGTGGTCACCGCTCTGGGCCTGGTGTTCGCACTCGGGTATACGTTGCGGTGGAATGGCGAGACCGTGGAGTGGTCGGGGCTGCGCGCCGTGGACGGCGCTATCTGGTCGCTGGGTCACCGTCTGAAGCCAGATCTCTTTCATCCCGCCGAACCTTATGGACCTTTCGTGCAAGGTGTGCCGTTGCCCAGCCTCCTCTTTGCAGCGATCGTGCCGTTTTGGGAAGGTGCCCGTACGTTGTCGCGGTTTGCGTTCGTTGCATTGCCAGGTTTCTTTTTGATCGTTGCCGCAGGGCTTCAAGCAGTCCGTTGGCGGACCCTCCAGATGGTGCTGGCCTTGCTCCTACTTATCGAGGTTTTGCCTTTTCCTTCCGGCAACGTCCCGGCTTTTCCTCCAGCACATCCTGCATTTGACTGGCTGCGGACGAATACTCAGGAGCAAGATGGCTTAATCGATGTCTATGCCCCCCGTCCGTACACTCTAGAACTCATATTCGGCGGAGAGATACTGTGGGCTGGCCAATATCACCAGCGAGCCACTGCCGCCGGCGCCGGGAGCGTGTGGCCCGCACACACTTGGTTCTTGCGCGATTGGTTGGATCAACACCCACATGCCGCGCTGGAGCCGGATTTCGTGCCGATCCTTCAGGCATATCACGTGAACTTCATCCTACTCCATATGCGAGGTCCCTATGAAGAGCAAATCCTGCAGGAACTGCACCTGAACCAGGGAACCCAGTTTGTCCAATGCTTCGCGCCTCCCCCTGGTCCCGCGCCCTGGGAGTATCCTATTTGTGTGATCAAGGTCGTTCCGCCCACCCACCCAGACTTCAACCTCGTGTTCGGAGATGGCTGGTCAGGCCAGGAAAAGTGGGGGGTCTGGGCAGAAGGCACCGAGTCTGACGCCAGATGGGTTGCCACGGTACAGACCGACCATTCAGTCCGAGTTGAGGCGTTTCCCATGTGCGTACCCGGCATATCGCAAAGTATTACTTTGGTCGCGAATGGTATACCAATTTTGACACATGAGTGGTATAGTTGCGATAGGTGGTCTGAAGAAGTAAAGATCCCTGCTTCATCGGTAAAGGTAGGCTGGAATAATCTTACCTTCCGTTATGCATATGCAGCTAAACCGGCTGTTGTCACGGATGGTCGGAATTCGGATGAGCGGCCGTTATCCGTGGGCTTCACCAAGTTGCAAATAGAACTACGTTGACCATAATAGTGCGACGCGAGATATCAGAAGGCAATTTCCGGAGAGGCGTAAAGATGGCTATGAAGCTAGTGGATCAGGCTGGAGGATTGATAGGAGCATTGCTGTTGGTCGTTATTCTATTGTGGAGTGCCGGTCACAGCGTTGGTATGTCTTCGCCGATGGTTGCGGAGGCTGGCCCATTGGCTGACCAGAGGACGGAAACTGCCGGTCCCTCGGGATTCCCTTGGAAGTCACCATTGCTGGCTACATGCATCCTTGGCAGCAACAGAGTCCAATTCGCTGCGCCTGCCGTAGGAGACCTGGATCACTCAGGTGCCTTAGCAATCGTCGTTGGGACGAGCGACAGTTGGGTGTATGCGGTCAAAGTGAGTCAGGCCACTTGCACATCCCTGTGGAGCTACAACGTGAAAGCCGCCGTTGACGCGATCGCTCGGAATCCAACGGCGATATCAATTCGTGCGGCGCCCGCGATTGCCGATGTGAACCGAGATGGCTGGAACGAGGTCGTTGTTTCATTTGGCTCGGTTACGGCGGACAATCAGAACGGTGGGGTGGTGGTGCTTACCCATGATGGCAAACTCTTGCCCGGATGGCCGCAACTATCCTTTGCCAAGTACAGCGCGTATACTGATGGTATCTTGAATTCGCCAGCCGCCGCGGATTTGGATGGAGACGGTTATCCTGAGATTATCGCCGGCTCTGTTGATAACCGGGTTTATGCCTGGCGCTATGACGGCACGTGGGTCTGGGGTTGGCCCAGATTGGTTTTCGACACGGTTTGGTCATCGCCTGCCGTGGGCGATCTTGATAACAACGGTTTGCCGCAGGTTGTCATCGGCGTTGATGCCCACCAGGATCCACTCCTCCCCGGCTCGATCAATGGTGGCGCCCTGTACGTGTTGGATCGCGAGGGTACGACACGATCCGGTTTTCCTAAATACACGAACGAGATCATCCAGTCTAGCCCCGCCCTGGCTGATTTGAATCAGGATGGTTATCTCGAAATCGTGCACGGTGGTGGCATCTGTATAGGCGGTCCACCGATTTGTTCTGTTGGCGAGGGGACGGACGGCAAGAAGGTTTTCGTTCGGGATCGCAACGGGAACTCGCTGCCGGGGTGGCCGCAATTAACAGGGGGTAATGTCACCGGTGCTCCTGCCATAGCTGACATCAATAAAGACGGCAACCTGGAAGTCGTCGTGGGGAGCATGGATGGCAAGCTATACGCTTGGAACGTGAACGGCAATCTGTTGCCGGGCTGGCCGATGACACCCATAGCCTGGACGGGAACTGCTAACACAGACCAACAGGGGCATTCGCCCATCGTGGCCAACTACAAAGGTGGTGCGGATGGGAACAACCAGCTTAAGGCTTTTGTCAACATCCAATGGGAAGTCACCGTAGTGGGCGCAGATGGCAAACAATTGACTTACGATGGCACCGGCGGCAACGGCAGCTCCAGCAGACCGACCTACTATGCCAACTATTCAGTGGAGGCTCCTCCTGTAGTGGCTGATCTGCTGGGTGATGGTAATCTCGAGCTCATCGTCGCAGGCGGGGCGCCGGAAGGCGTGGGGTCCAGCGCAGCCATCTATGTGTGGCCTTTACCCGTTGGCAGCACCGCGCCGGCCAGCGTTAACAACTGGCCGATGTTCAAGCATGACTCGGCGCGCAGTGGTAATCTGGACCAGGTACGCCCTAATAACGCGGCGGTTGTGCGGCATACGATTCCTGCTATATTGGCCCCCGGTCAGGGGAAACAAGTCCAGGTCGTTCTCCAGAACACGGGCGCTAACACCTGGAGCTCCACTCAGTCTTATCGTCTGGGAGTATCCGGCCCGGTTTTCAATTCACCGGAGCGGATCGATCTTCCGGGTAACGTAAGCGTAACCTCCGGCGCTTCGGTTACTTTCACCTTTTCCATCGTCGCACCTTCAACATACGGTTACTATCCACTCAGCGTGCGTATGGTTCGGGATGGTGTGGGTGCGTTCGGGTCGCAGATTGCCCTAAATATTAAGGTCGGCAATCAGCCAGCCTTGTATGTATTACGCGATGCGGCAGCGGGGGGTGGAGTTTACGCAGGAGGTATCGCATCTTCGATTGCACCGCCGGCCGGATACGACTCCTGGTATCGGGCGCCTGCTTTCAAGTTAGGACGATTAAATACCGGGTACTATTTACTCGACAGTACTGGGTTTGAGAAATGGACCAGCGGCGCGCAAGACCTTGGCAGTGCTGTGCCCTTCCGACCCAACAGCGTGGAACTGGTCATGGGGCCAGACCGCCAGGGCTTTTACGCAATTGACAACAAAGGTAACCTGGCGCACACCAGTGGAGCGATGGATATCCCTGCGCTGGCGTCACCCTTCAAAGATGGAGGTGTGACGTCCTTTGCTATCACGCCGGATTATAGAGGCATTTACATACTAAATAGGTCTGGTGAGATCCGTCGAAGCGGTACTGCTGCGGATCTGGGGCCAATGACGCCTGCCTTCAGTAATGATATCGCATTGAAGATTAAGCTGACCAAGAATGGCAATGGTTACTATGTTCTGGGTAGCTCCGGCCGTGTGTATCGCGGGGGAAATGGGCCAGAGATTGAGCCTGCATATACGCTTCATCCCGGAGAAGATTGGGCGCGCGACTTCGAGTTGACAGAGAATCAGATGGGCTATTATCTGCTTGATAAGAACGGTGGAATTCATGCCGCCGGCACCGCGGAGCCACTGACATATAATCCAATACCTGTGTGGGATGATGGTACCGCGGCAGACTTGGAACTTGCAGATAGCAGAGTCATGCCTGTCGCAATTATCCCTTCCTCACCCCAGGTCATGATGTTGGCCGAACGTGGAGGGCCGCTGCCCAGCACCAGGATCACCATTAACAGTTCCAGCTCAAGCGAGGAGCTGAACTGGCGCGCGCGCCTTGATCCTCCTGTGACTTGGCTGTCTGTTACTCCCACCTCAGGCACTACACCAGCTACGATTATCCTGTCTATGCCATCCGCATTGCCCATCGGTAGTTACGCGACTACCTTGCGATTCACTGCCAACGATTCCGAAGAGCAACCCGTATTAGCTTCAGACTTGCCGATCACCTTGAACGTGGTGGCCAAACTGTATCAGACCTATCTGCCGACTGTTCTGAAGTAACGCAGGGTGCGGATGCATATACTCCACATCATCCAACGTTACTGGCCCGCGGTGGGCGGCGCTGAAAGTTACCTGGGCGAGATCTCCGCGCGACTGGCCGCCGAAGGCCACCAGGTGACGATCGCCACGACGGATGCGCTGGATTTCGAGCTCTTCTGGGATCCCTGCCGCCGCAGGATCTCGCAGGCGATCGATGAACGTGCAGGCGTTCGTATCCGTCGCTTCCCGGTGCACCACTTGCCGGGGAGCGGTCTCGCCTACGCAGGCGTTCGGCGCCTGCTCTGGCTGTTTTCCCAGGCACAGGTTGTACCCGCCCCCATCCTGTTCCGCCTGTCTCGCCTCACCCCGCGCGTGCCCGATTTGTGGCGCTGGCTCGCCACCACCGATGAGGCGTTCGACCTGGTGGCCGGGGTGACCATCTGCTTCGAGCCGCTGCTTGAGGCCGGATGGCGCTTCGCCCATCGCCGCAGCATTCCTTTCGTGGCTTACCCCCTCACACACCTGGGCGCCGGCGCACAGCCGGGTGCGGATGCGCTGAGCCGCTTCTACACCATGCGCCACCAGGTTGCCCTGGTACGGTCGGCCGACGCCGCCGTGCTCCAGACACCGGCCGAGCGGGACTTCTACACCGCCCGCGGCGCCGCGCCAGAGCGCCTCGTCGTGGCCGGTCCCGGAGTTGATCCGACCCGTGTGCGGGGTGGGGACGGCGCGCGCTTCCGCCGCCGTCACAGCCTGGACGGCTTCCTGATCCTATCGCTCTCGACGTTATCTTACGACAAGGGCACCGCCCACCTGGTTGAGGCGGTGCGCCAATTGTGGCGCGCGGGTATCTCCGTCGAGTTAGTCCTGGCCGGCGCGCCGACCGCGCCTTTCCAGCACTATCTGGACACGCTGCCTGCGGCTGATCGGAACCGCATCCGGGTGCTGGGGCCGGTCGAGGAGGTCGAAAAGCAAGACATGCTGGCTGCGGCCGACGTCTTCGCCATGCCGTCGCGCACCGATTCATTCGGCATTGTCTACCTGGAGGCCTGGCTGTACCGGACGCCGGTGGTGGCAGCACGCACATGGGGCGTGAGTGATGTGGTGACAGATGGCGTGGACGGCTTGTTGGTCCCGTTCGGAGACGTGCGGGCGTTAGCGCAGGCGCTGAGCTATCTGCTCAATCACCCGGCCGAGCGAGCCGCGCTGGGTGCGCGTGGCGAGCAGAAGGTGTATCGCTTCCACACCTGGGAGCAGAAATATGCGCTGGTGCATGACCTCTATAACCGCCTGGCTGGCGGCAGGAGGTGAGGGCGGTGCGGGTGCTATATCTCGTCCATCAATACCTGCCCGAGCACGTCGGCGGCACCGAGCTGTACACGCAGTCCGTTGCGCGCGCGCTGGCTGACTCCGGCCATCAGGTGGGCATCTTCTACCGTCGCAGCGCGGATGGTGTGGGCCTGGCGCGGCGGAATGACGATGGCGTGGCCGTCTGGGCGGCGTGGGCGAGCGCGCCGAGCCCCACGCGGCGCTTCCTTGCAACCTTTGGAGATCCGCCGATCCAGCGGGCCTTCCAGGAGGTCCTGGATCAGGCCCGGCCCGATCTGGTGCATGTTCAGCATTTGATGGGCCTGCCCGCGCAGTTGCTCGGCGCGGTCTCCCGGCGACACATCCCGATGGTCGTCACGCTCCACGACTACTGGTGGATCTGTGCCAATGCGCAGCTCGTGACGAACTACGACCAGACCGTGTGCCGGGGACCGGCCGCGGGATGGCTGAACTGCGGCCGCTGCGCCCTGGCGCGCGGCGGCGCAGGCAGGCTGTGGCCGGCCGCGCCGGGCCCGATGCCGCTCCTGGCATGGCGTGAGCGCATCTTGCGAGGCGCGCTCAGCCGCGCCGCACGGATCATCGCGCCGACCCGATTCGTTAAAGACTGGTATGCTGAGCACGGCCTGGCTGCCGACCGCATCGAAGTGTTGCCGCACGGCATCACACGATCGAACGTGCCTGGCACTTGCGAAGTGCCTGGCACATGGCCGGATCGTCCTTCCGCACCTTTCCGCATCGCCTACATCGGCGGCTTATCGTGGCAGAAGGGCGTCCACGTGTTGATTGAGGCATTCAACCACCTCCCGCCTGGCGCGGAGTTGTGGATCGGGGGGGATGAATCGTTCGATCCCACGTATGCTCGCAGCCTACACACCAGGGCCAGACCGGGCGTCATCTTCCTGGGCGCGTTGAGCCACACCCAGGTCTGGGAAACCCTCCGCCAGGTAGATGCAGTTGCGGTGCCCTCGCTGTGGTACGAGACCTTTTCCCTGATCGCGCACGAGGCGTTTGCGGCCGGTGTGCCGGTGGTGGCCTCCCGGCTGGGCGCCCTGGCCGAGGCGGTGCGTGATGACGTGGACGGCTTGTTGGTCCCGCCGGGCGACGTGGACGCCTGGCGCGCCGTGCTTCAGCGGTTGATGGATGATCCGGCGACTCTCGCTCGGCTGCGTGCCGGCGTGCAGCGGCCGCTCGAACTGGCGCAGCACATACAACGTCTTTCGGATATCTACGCGCAGGTTGTCGTCGGGGCAAGCGGCAGCGAACATCCGATAGCCAGGAGTTAGCAAACAACTCAGCTCAAAGCTTTCGAAGCCACTGGTTCGACCAGAGGCTTATCCTTTAGGATTCAGTTAATTTGCGCAACGACCGGAATGAATGATGCAACCCCGTTCACAGATGTGTAATCCCTTCCGACGTTCCCGAATCTCCACTGTCCTTGTCTTTGTCCTGATGCTGGCGGCCTATGGCGCTACACTCATGCCAGGTGCTGTTGGCGGCGACGCTGGCGAGTTGCAGTTCGCGGCACCATTGTTCTCAATCACCCACCCCACCGGCTATCCACTCTACATCGCATTGGGTTTCTTGTGGACCAGGCTTGTTCCCATCGGCACCGTGGCTTTCCGGATGAACCTTCTGGCAGCCGTTTCCGCAGCATCAGGCTGTGCCATCACGACCGGTCTTGTTCATCGTCTGTGCCGCAATTCAGCTATCGCCATTGCCTCTGGAATCAGCCTGGGCTATGGAATGACTTACTGGGGTCAGGCGGTTATCGCCGATAAGTATGCATTCAACACGATCTTTGTCGCAGCGGTGGTCGGCCTTACGCTCATCTGGATCACAGAGCACAAGGAGCCTCATGCCGATCGTTTGCTGTACATCCTTAGCCTGGTGTATGGCCTCAGCTTGTTACACCACCGCACGATGCTCCTTTTGGGGCCCGGTGTGGCGCTTCTTGTCATTTGGTACGAGCGCAGCTCGCTATGGCGCAACTGGCGGCGAACACTGCTTTGTCTTGCTATGGTCGCGCTCCCTCCGCTGATCGGCTACTGGCTTTTCTTGCCATTTGCCCAGGCTCGCAACCTCTCACCCATCGAATGGCGACCTGAGACTCTCCATGGCTGGCTCGATTGGCTCATTGATCAGCAATACAGCCTGGCAGCCTTTGAACTGAACGGTCTTGGTCCGCGTCTCGCCTATTTTGGTTCGACTCTGCTGACCGACTACACGATCGTTGTCCCACTGATTGCACTTGTTGGGCTAGTGATGCTGTCTCGCAGACAAGGCGGCGCAGCCCTGTTCTTGCTGTTCAGCTTTGTGATCACCAGCGTTCTGTCTGCCAACTATCGCGCTTACGAGCACCCCTACTTTTTTTTCCTGCCATCGTTCATTTTGATGATCTATGCCTATGCTGCCGGACTGACTGGGATGTGGCGATCTGTAAGTCACTGGTTTTCTGCACGCCCCCGTTTTGTTCTATCCGGCTCGATATTCTTTGTTGCTTTGGTGTTGCTCGTCCCCGCATTTCAGTTTGCTCATACTTATCCGGTGCAGAGTCTGGCAGCCGACTATGGCCCACCCCTCGATATCTGGCGCCAGTCTCTGAAGAGCGGCACGCTCGGTGATCGGCTGGCAGCCAGCATAGGTGATCTCCCCGAGGATGCGGTGTTGATCGGCGACTGGGAGCAGTTGGTCGTATTTTGGTATTACCAGAAGGTGCTAGGCGCTCGCCAGGATCTGTTGTTAGTATATCCTATTGAGCGGCTCGGGGATTATCTCGGAGGCGCCCGACCTGTGTGCTTGATGCGTCCCCTCCCGGTGACCGAGGCATGGCACCCTAACAATGTCAGCGCACTCGTGTGCTTGAATGCAGCACCTACTTTCAGCCTGCCCGCAGAGATCACACCCAACAAGGCGACACTGACCACATCCGATGGTGCTCCTCGACTTGAGCTAGCTGGTCATAGTCCACTTCGGGCCACCTATAAGACCGGGCAGTATGTGCCAGTGATGCTCTACTGGCGCGCGCTCAGTCACATCCCTGAAGATTGGGCAATCTCATTCCGCATTCTCGATGAACGCGGGAAGG